>Ga0228711_1001609_pt1 | contig 33609 bp, 14 predicted proteins | sample MedpolnodulmetaG_2_FD_177996 | JGI IMG/M metagenome (GOLD analysis project Ga0228711, IMG submission 177996) | Root nodule microbial communities from Medicago polymorpha collected in Santa Monica, California, United States - brown nodules | ecosystem: Host-associated > Plants > Roots > Nodule... | reverse complement strand
AATATATGTCACGCTAAATTTTATGTAAACCAACTATTTAGAAAAAGAAATCTCATCGGATACATTAAAAATCTCATAGGAAACATTTATGAAAAATAAATTTATCTCATTTTTCGCAAAACTTATTGACCAATTATTGTTTAATTTATGCTTTTGTATCTTTCATATGACTAATGGTTGATTTTTAGAATTTTTGAAAATTCGGGCTAAATGGAGGCCAAGTGAATTACCTTGTTAATTTTCGGATTCTTGCTTGTCTTTGACCCTTTCTCACTAAAACGGTCATAACTTGGGATGGTCTCTTCTGATCGGAGCTTGTGAACATTCGTTGGAAAGCTAACAAACATAGCTACGGCGTCTGGGCGTTGGAAATTTTTTAAACGAAGAAATCTTATATTTTTTTGGCAAAATTCTATTAAAAAGGATCTCGATCCGTCCCCTTTTTTATGATTTGTCAACCAAATTTTCGAGGAATCGCTCCAAATCGACCTTTTTTAACACCGAGAGACATAGTCGAGCCTCATAACATGAGACTAAACCATATTGAAAATAGGTTTCACGCTAAATTTTATGTAAACCAACTATTTAGAAAAAGAAATCTCATTGGATACATTAAAAATCTCATAGGAAACATTTATGAAAAATCCATTTATCTCATTTTTCGCATAACTTATTGACCAATTATTGTTTAATTTATGCTTTTGTATCTTTCGGATGACTAATGGTTGATTTTTAGAATTTTTGAAAATTCGGGTTAAATGGAGGCCAAACTGCCAAAGACCACTAAAGATGTTGACCAGTTGACCAACGACCATGAACAGTAATTCAGACAGTACCTAAACAGTAACATTATGAAGTATAGCAACAACATTAATTAGTACTTTGCACAATACCTCTTATAAATACATCACCTTCTTCAACAATCCTATAAAGTAATACTTATACAACTACAATTGAAAACATGAAAAATTAATATTTTCTTTCAAATTGAGCATGTCTTTAATATTGTTTCCACGGTGTAAGTGTTACCATGACTTTTGTCTATAGTGATTAGACCTAGCTTTAATCATTTTATTTTGATTTTTTTTAGTTAAATTAGTCCACTGAAATTAACACCAAAGAAAAGCAAACCAGAGACTTTGAAAGGCTCAAACAAACATCACCCATTTATTTTGATTAAGTCATATTCTCAGTCATATGGTGTTTTGATAATAACAAACCTTCTAATAATGATCAAGACTTCTGATCATTTATCCATTGATGATGTCGATATATGAGTGTTTGAAGGACAAATATCAACATTCTTGAATGGAATCAGATTCTCATATAAAAAAAAAACGTGATTGAGAATTCTTCACAAAAAGCTTACATCGGTTGTTAACATTGTCAATGAATCTCAAGAAGCTTAAAGAATAAATAATTGCAAAAGCTCATCAAAATTGCAAAATAATCAAACATTTTTGTCAAACATTCCTAGTAGTGAGATTAGTATTCCTTGCACTGATCAGCATCTCCAAAAAGTAGCAAAATCTTGACCTCTAGAATTACATTTCCTTTCAAACCTAAGGACTTACATAAAACTCTAGAATAAATATTTCAAAATTGATGCTCATAAGGTCCAACGAGCGAAACAAATAAGTCTTCAACGCCGTTTAATATCAAAACCTAAAGTAAAGTACAACAAAGTGTACAAGAAAATAACATATGTTTTCTTCAACCTGAGAAGAACCAAATCATGAAAGCAAAAAGCGTTAATTCTTTCCAGAATCAGTAGGGTTGCCATCAACAACGCCATTGGGATGTTGCGTTTTCTTTTTCTTTCCAGAATCAGTAGGGTTGCCATCTCCAACGCCATTTGGATGCTGCTTTCTCTTCTTCTTTCCTTTGCCTGGAGACTGCAGCATAGATTATGGAGACATGGATGATGTCAGAAACACAACATTTATAGGATATAAACTTATGAATTTTATATCGTCAAACATGTCTTCATTCCTCGCGAGAAAATTGATGACCAGAAAAATGAATCTTGTGTACACTCAAATTTTACATGGTTCAGCATCATTCATAAACGTAACTGGCGAGAAGCTTATTCTATGGTGATATAAAGACAATCATACCTTCTTCCTCTTTGTAATCGTTTTCCTGGAAGCAGCCTTGCGCATGATGGTTTTGTAGTATTGCATAAATGAATTATTACCACTACGTTTCTCAGCCTATTAAATCAAACCGATAAATTAGTCTAGCTACTCCAAGGACTGGAACCATGATTCAGGGGGGCATGGATCCTCTCCCGTGGATAAAATTTTCACGGGAGACAATCGCTTCCCGATTCAGGGAGGGAAGAAAGTGAGATTACCTGAAGAAACGTTTCAACAGACTGCTGATCCTTCGGTGAGAAAGGCACATCATCTCTTTTCTTTTGCACAAAGTCAACATTCAACTCCACCTAAATTCCCACGTAAAGGGAAAAACCAGAAAAAAGAGTTGGGTTAGATGTTAATTATTCGTTGTTTGCTTCATAAAAGAACAAAAAAATTTTTTGGCAATATTAACAATTAAATGGTTAAGACAAATCGTCTTCTATCTCTGGTAACACGTTGAACCAGTGGATTATGGCCCCTTCCATGCCTTAGTCTGACCAGTTTAATTGAACTTACTCAGATGTAGTGTTCAACACTTCTGATCGAAGGGGTTTCCGGTGTCCGATACCAACACGACATCGACAAATGTAATTACATTGAATTATGTCATTTTCTTAAATTATAATTGGTATCGACGATAAAAAAACACCAATTCCAACAGGTAAACTCAGTAGAAGGCCTATATCACCAGAATGGAAATACTACGAGTATAGAGTATGGTGCCGCAACTAAGAGTCTACAACTTCCCAAGGCCCTCTTATTCTTTCTCCTTGAATAAACTTACCAAATAGTAGGCTATTTGCTGTGTTAACTAGCATTTTTTCATTGCAAACCCTATCACAGTTCACATTCATTTCAATGTCGAAATTCCTGGTGGTTTGTAATCAACAGAAAAACACTTAAAAAAATGTAGAGACAAAAGCACATTTTCGCCGCCCTTAAAATACCCAAAAACTTGCCTATAACACTAACATTTGATGGCATTTTTAGGATTTCCACCCGATCAATTTAGAAAGCATGAGAGATACGGCGTTTTACATCACTATAGTGGAACAAATGTATCAAAATAGACGGCACTGTTGGATGCTAATCATACAGAAAAAAACATTGTTGTTGGGTGCTAATCATAGAAAAAGTATAGTTGGAACTTGTACCTGCTCAATGAAACGCTTGATAACTCGTTTGAAACTCTCATTAGAGGTCTTTTCAACTATCTTCTTAAGGTAGACAAGTGGAGCTGTTGCCAGTTCGGGAAAAGATACATGGTAGCTCCATTGTGAAAAATGCTCTGAAAGAAGTTCAATGGTAGATGAGACACACTCTTCTTGGAATTCACGTGATTTTAACCAATGCTTTGGAAGCTGCAAAAATTACCAAGTGTCAATTAAAACAGTAGAGAAAACAAAGTTAATCGGCCAAGAAATATTAGATAAATGAAAACTCTAGAAATAATCTAAAATTTACAAGAAAAAATATGCCGTGTCATTTTCATCTTACCTTAATGGTAGACAAAGGTTCAAATTCAAAACCTTTTCCAGGCTTCCCACCATCTTTGGTAATATTGTATTCGAGAAAATCCAGCACGAATGATGTAACAGGGATGAAAATCCCACTAGAACCGGCAAGTTGATTAAGCCATTGGATACATCTGACTCTCAGGGGCAAATATCTAGGCCCAGGAAAGAGGAGAGCAACTCCATTTATAATTTGAGCAATCATATACAACAATGGCTGAAGATCATAGTCATGTATGTTTTCTGATATAAATGCAACCCAAAGATCAATACAATTGATGTACTGCCAACTACAAATTTTATTAACCACCTCCTGCTCATAGGATAACAGGAAAAATATCAGCAATATTACCTTACACAAAAACTAAATAGCAATAAATATTAAAATTGTTCAAAGCTTACCTTCTTTTTCGTTTGCCACCCCTTCAGCAATATGTCACCGAGACGCCTTATGCATGTCATTGCTTTATTTGATGACTTCTGCACATCTAAAGAACATAGCTCCACAAAAGAGTTCCTTAGAAAATTTGTATGGGCAGATTGAGGGCGACTGATGAAGGCCTTGTATGTTTTGACAAAACAGATGTCTAACCACTTAGAGCTACACATAGATGCTATATCTCGTATCATAAGAAAGGAGTGTGATGACAGAGATCTATCACCTGTTACCCAGAGATCAACACAAATCTGCAATAAATTTGAGTGCAAGGTAAGGAATATTTTACATGGCACAAAACTGACAATTGCATTATACAAGGCTGGAGGTTGATACATATTTTTAAGAATCTAATTTCCAAATGGAAGATACTTCATGCCAGCAATGAGTAGCTAGCAGAAAATACATAATACTGGAAATCCAAGCTACTATTACTTCGGAAAATCAAAATATGAATTTTTTTTCTCTCAAGCCATCTATACCAGCATCTGTAAAACATAGCATACGATGAAGTTCAAGTATATTTTACTACTGTGAAGTTAAAGATTACCTTGACAAGCTTGTGCAGTAAAGATGGAAATGCAGCCAGAAAGATCATTGAAGCTCTGAGTCGACAGATTGAGAAGGCTAGTATCTCGGAGTCGGTGATCTGGTTCAAGAGAAATACGGTATTCCTCAAGTATGACTTAATAAGAGGTCTAAGAGATAACCATTTAGCTTTATTCTTTAGATCCAAAACAGCTTCCTTCTTTGAACTCGAGCTCGGTATTGATAGTAACATCCTAAACATATTATCAGCCTCATTCAACATGAACATTAATATCGTGCAGAATTTTTCACTCGTCTGAATGCCGTTGGATAAGACACTTCCACTGACACTGGTTCTTTCAGAATCACTGTGGCATGCCGCTCTATAAGCATTTATGAGACAAGTAAGGGCAGGCAAACTTTGTTGTTCTTTGACCAGTTTACACAAAGAATCAACAGATGCACTTGTCAACGTTTTACCCACCCGAGTATGTGCATTTTCATCATTCATTGTTTCGTCATCTGAACCCTGAACCATGTAAGAAAAAATGCGTCAATTTGCACTAACATAAGTGCTAGTCAGGTTGAAAGTTCAAAGCTACATGTTGGAAATTGAGGAGTCTCTGACAAGTTAAAATGATTCAAATGTGTTTTAACAAGTACGTAACAGCAATCTAACTAACAAGAGAATATCTGGATTCAGCATATTCTGTTAACAACATAATAATTCATTGCAATGCAGATGCATATGCATCTATTCCCAACCCTGTCGTAAATCAAACATAGGAGCTAGTAGTAGAGAGCTCTGTAGCACTGACACTTCTAGTGGAAGGAGTTCTGATATATGTCAATGTCCGACACTGGCATGCACTGACACATGCGATTACGTTCAATTAATTCATTTTTCAAATTTTTACTGGTGTCAACGTGTTCGTGTCAGTATTGTGTCAGGTGTGTCGGTGCTTCATAGGTAGAGATACATGATGAGTGAGTCTACCAGTTGGTTGATGCAAACACAGGAAGAAACACAGAAACAAACTTCCTTAAGAGATGCTTAAAATACACAATCCTCAGTCTTAGTAGAATAATTATATCCGCTTAAGCAAAGATTTTGAAGCTATGTTAAACCAAGTATATCCCATTCTAATACAAACTATAAGAAGATGTCAATCAATTATTCACCGGGAATTCTAACATGTAAATATCGGTGTAATATACTCACAGTTTCTTCATCTGAAGATAGTCCAGTGTCGTCATCATCATAACTTGCCAGAAATTTAGAAAAACCTGGAAACTGTAGATTTCAAGAAGAGAAGTCAGATATTTGTGAAAGAAACACTGAATGGCAAAAACATAACCAATACTTCATTCATTAGAATCAAACGAGGTGAAGAATATAAACTAACATTACGTACTTCATTCATTAGATTCTAGTGGAAACCAACCGAGGAAACATAACACAAAGGAACTACCTTTTCTTTCAATTTGTTCAACTTCTTTTCTTTCTTCAAAAGGTCTGCAAACATTTCACTGTTTTTCGCTGATAATGAACTACCACCATTGCCATCTGCAAAAGCCTTGCATCAGAATCTAATATAATAAAACACATGCAACAACGAGATGTTGCAATTTAGTTTAAACTGGAAAGTTCGAAATGCCCTTACTTTCAATTTCAATATTATTTTCATCATCACTTCCGGTAACATCGGCAAAGCTAGAGTCCTGTCCATATGGTCAAAAATCAATATACTGAATATAGAATAACTAAAACCAATGAAAAATTAGAGAGTAAAGGAAACATTCATTGAAGTTCCTAAATGCCTGAGTCAGTGTCACTATAATCCCTAAATATATCAAAATTACAAAAACATCCTTGCGTGTGTCTTTCTGTTAGTAATTTGATGGAGTAAACTGACTAATCGAAGACACGTTCAATGACCAAGCTAACGAACAACACATACGATGATGTTTTTCTGATTTTAGTTAATTTAGGGAGTATAGTGATATCGTCTTGCACATTCAAACACCAAAATGACCATTCACCCAAAATCAAAATCAACAAGACATTTAGCAATAAATTAAAGAGTCAAATCTATTTTAGTCCCTATAAACTTCACATCATTTCAAGTTCAGTCCTACATTAACTATTTCTTCTTGGCCTATAGACAACGTGACAATCACCGCCTCAAACTCACACACACAACTGCAAGGTCTCAGGTCAAACCGTGAACGCATCCAGCCTAACAATACTAGCATTTGCCAGATGAACTAGGCCTTACCAACATCCAACATAAATTTTGTTCAATTCTAATTATAATTTTAACGAGCTAAATCCAAGAACACTAAACTAAAAACACCCATTTTTTGTAAAAAATAAAAATCAATAAAAAAATCTAAAAAATCAATAAAAATATAACGAAAAGAAAATAAAACTAATACAACCCCTACTTAAAAACGGTAATTTTACGGGACTAAAAACATATTTAACCCTAAATTAAAAAAAAAATAAAAATCCAAACCTCTTCAAGAAATCCATCACTATCAGAATCATCACCACCAAGAACCTCAGTTTCATCATTATCACTAAAAACAGCATCAAGTGAAACATCATGAATCTCTTCAACAACAGTTTTTGAAGGATTTGTCACAACAGCATCAGTTTCTTCAATTTCTTCAACTTCATGACCATCACCTGTTACATTCAACAACAAAAATTCAAACCCATTTTCAAATAATAAATAATAAAAATAATAATTAAAAAATTTGCAATAATAAGAAGAAGAGAGAAACACTACCTTTAGAAGCTTTTCGTTTGAATTTGGATTTTAATTTTCTTTGGTTTCTTTCAACTGATTGAAGATTTTTTTTTGCGAATTTTCTTGCGTTCTTCCCTAATTTTCCCATTCGGTGATTTTAAGGTTTGATTGAAGTTCTGAGAGAATGAGGTAATGTTGTCGTGTTCAGTGTGACTGCTACAATCTTGTGTTTCAAAGACAATGCATTTTTGTTTTTCAGGGTTTTAGGTTTTAACTCAAAAAAATAATGTTTTTTTTACAAAGAGAAAAAATAATGTTTTTTTAGTAAAAAAAAAAGTATTTTTTTGGGTTAACTCAAAAAAAAAATTGGTTTGGGCTTGGTATTAGAATCTCACTTTTTGGAAAATTGCTCTTTAGGCACCTAGGTTTGCTCACAAGTCACAAGCACCTCGAATCTCACTTTCAAACTCAAGTAAACACAAACAATACATTTAACTTTCCCTCCTACATGGACATGAGTAACCACTTTGATGCATCAACAATATCTAAACGATAGTTGACATGTAACCTTCGTCACATCATCTGGTCCGGTTAAGTTTTCAATTTCCAATGCATTGATTACATGAAATTTCATAAAAATTTATTGAGTAATACCTCAAATTCATCCTTGAATTTTCACCAATCAACCAAATTCGTCCCTGAATTTTGCGAAATATCTATTTAGTCCCTGAATTTTTAGTGTAATTTTTCCTGTGTTTCCAATTACACCCCTCTATTATATAAGGATCGATTTGAGACTTATTGTCATAATTTAATGACTAATTTGATGGATATTGTTATAATTTAAGGGCTGATGTGATTGATTTTATTTCAGGTAATGGGTACAAGGAGATATGACATGAGAAGACCAGTAATTTCAAATGGCATGCATAGTCAAACATCACTGAGTGGTCCTGCTCCACAAAATCCAACTGCTCATGGAGTTATTAGAATTCCAAATCCAAATTACGTGTCATTCGCTTCTACACAACCCCAATACATGGAGTTTATCCCAACTCCAGGATTTCCAAAGCAGTGATGCTTATTTAAATTATGTTTTTGGACTAGTTTCATTAATGCTTTTTGGACTTGTTTAATTTATGCTTTTTTGGATATGTAATGACTTGAGAACATCAAATGACTTGGCTATGTAATGTTATTTTTTTGGCTATGTAATGACTTATGAACATCAAATGTATGACTTATGATGGTATGCAAATGTCTGTCTTTTTACAATCAAAGTGTCTGTCTCTTACTTTTTACTTTGTTCAGCAAATGTATGCACCAAGGATCACAGTGATATATGTTGTGAAAATTCAAGGACTTATTTAATGGTATTTTCATTAATTTGGGGATCGATATGATGGATAGACATACAATAGAAGGACCAATTTGATTGAATTTTTTTGACAGAAGGGTTGGATTCATTCATTGACAATCTCTTTTCATTACAACATTACACAGACGACACAATACAATAACATTTTAAACAACTCAATCAAACAAATTATTCCTATCAATATCTTAATCAACCTAAGCTCACTTCCTACACAATCAACTTTATCCATCAACCTTGCCCTCCAAACCTTTTCTCTGACACTATCCTTTGCCTTCTCCATCAACCTTGAACTCTAGGTGACAAATTATAACATTAGGGTTCCAAATTTATATATTTGGGGAAGAAAGAGCCATTAATGAGAACGGGCCGTTGGAAATTTTGCAATTTTCTGAAAATCAATCAATTTGGTCCTTGGCAATTATCTGTAAATCAATCAATTTGGTCATTGCTTGCGTTACATCTGACGTGGTAAGCCTTATAAGAGGTTAATGGTACACGTCACCTCCATTAACAGATCAACTTAACGGAGGGACTGATTTGATTGACATTTTGTAAATTCGGGGACTAAATAGATATTTTGCAAAATTCAGGAACGGATTTGGTTGATTGGTTAAAATTCAAGGACGAATTTGAGGTATTAAAGTGTCCCATCAAGTTACGTTATGTCCCAAGACTTGAGATCACGAAAGGTTTTGGTTCATAGCACGAAACATTACTACCATTTTTCTTATTTCATTTGAACAACACCGCAAATTTGGAACGTTACCACACACCAACAAGCAAACACACATTCATTATCGATCACTCATTACTTGCAATACTAAAATATAACCCTTAAAAAAAAAAAACTAAAATATAGATACAATATACTATACTCTTTTTTTAGGTGTATAGTGTATACTATACACAATACTATTGCAAATAGTATACACGTTTGTTCTTGACTTGTTTAACTCATTCATCCTGATTTCTTGTTGTCATGCCCATTTTTTTTAATTTTTTTAAAAGTCTTAAAATTACAACTAACATTTATGTGATTTTTTAAAAAATAAGATAGAATACAACTGATTTGGTCACAGTTTGAACTTACAAATTAAAAATTAGAAAAACATACAAAGAGCATAACCATGAAAATGGTAATGACAAATCAAACACAAACCTGAGTTTTTCATTAAACAAACTAGTGTAACTCCTAAACTAGTTGTGAGAAATGTTAAAGATGTCTCACATTGATTATGAAGAGAACTAACTGTATGAACAAAGAGAGAAGCCAGTTTTTATTATTCTATACCTTTACTCCTTAATACACAAACAATATGAAAACTGAAAAGCAAAATGAAAAACAACTATCAAAGCCTATAATTTACTAAATTTTAATTGATAATTCAAAGAGACTTATTGTCAACTATGAAGTATTGACACTGACACGGACATCAAACACGAAACTGACATGTGTTGGTGTCTGACACCAGACACATCTTCAATCTGAAGTGTCGGTTGCTACACTTGCTAACTCTTATATTTCCACCTTAGGTGGACCAGAGTGCCGTTTTGAACCAACTGGAGAAGCAGGGAAAGAAAGCCTCTTCCTTGCAGAAATTGAAGACGGTGATGGTGAAGTTTTTTGCATTACTCTAGACTTTGCCTTTGCTGAACTAGTGAGTGCCATGTAACTAGGAAACACCGGCGAGCTTTCAACGCTTGCATCGTCTCTAACCGATGATCCGGCAATGCTACTATATCTTCGATACCGTTCAGATTGAGCGCTAAACATGCTTCTTGAGTCATCAATACTACTTTCACCCTTTGAGATTGATGGTCTTGCCTTTGAGGAAGTTGAAGGAGAATTGTGAATGGTTTGCCTTCTTGATTTTTGGCTAACCGGGGAAGGTTTGTTATCATAATGAAGAATGTAATTAGGCTTTGATGAACTCTTAACAGATGTATGATCATTGTGATTCATAATGATGTTTTCGGCTTCCCATGGTCGAGTCGCCATCCATCTCTCTAACCAGCTCCATCCCCAGTGAGGATTGTTTGGATCCATAAATGTTTGGTTTATAGATTTTGAAGAATTCTTCCATGTTTGCTGTTAGAGTAATAGAGTAACACATTAGTTATTTACACGTTCAAAATCACTTATATTGAACCAAAATTTGGGGTAGCATTCGTACCTGATGTGAGAATGAATAGGCCAAAGCCCTCTCTCTTTTGAAGGCAGCTTCTTGCCTTTGCAACAGTTTTGCTTCGATTTGTTCCTTCGACTGCAAGCTTGCATCCCAATCTTCGCCAACCTGTTGTACAAATATTTTCGCAACTTCATTACAGATTACACATTTTATATCAGAGAAATTCTTAACATGCATTGTAGAAAAGGAAAATATACACAAAATGCTTACGGCAGCTTGCAGCTTAACAAGTTCTTTTTCGTGTTTCTGTTGTAGTTGGCGTTGAAGAGCCTGATTATCCTCGGACATTCGAATTCGCCTTTGGCGAACCTGTGACTGCAATCTTGCTAGAGTTTGCATGCATCTTAAGGTGCTGTCTGCTTGCCGTTTTACAGATTGTCCTTGTACCATTGTCTTCAATCTCACCAAACCTCTCAAGGCGCGCAACGCTCTTCTCGACTGAAAAGCATTTTATATATTAAGAATAAATTATACTTCCTTCTGAAATTTTCTGAAACCTTTGAATAAAATTATTACATGACATCCTAATTATGTTGATAATAATACAATTAGATTCTGTGGTTAAAAAGTTGAAAAGAAAGTCCTAAGTCCTTAAAATGAATACAAGGAAAGATAGATGTAGGAGTATAAAAATGATATCTTTTTTTCTTTCTATTTTTCTCCTCTTTTCCTATGAAAAGAAAAGAATCCATGTTGCAAATCATTCAACAGAAAGCTACATACAACTGAGAACTGACATATGACGAACAAACTTTATCCTAAAAAAGGCTATGAATAACTGCCGTAGACACAAACACTACTGACATGTCACATGTAATAATCCAAAAAGATGATATAATTGAATGTAACCACGTGTGTCTGACACCAGATACACCTTCAATATGAAGTGTCAGTGCTACATGAAAAAGGGCATGATTCGATTCATGTAAGTAATAGCTTGAATAGCATTAGGCCAAATAAATAAATAAATAAAACACAAGACAATCATACCAAATATCCGCGGAACGCTGTTTGAATCTTGATAGCTGCCAATTCTTCCTTAGTCTTTGTAGGGTAATGAGGCATACTTGTGAGACGAACAACCTCAAAAGCAGCCTGAGCCGCAGCAACAGCAGCCCCTGCCGCGGCAGCAGTGGCAAAAGCAAGAGACATTGCTTGTTTATTTTGTTCATTCTCTGCCTCAGTCAATTTAACATCTTCTATTGGTGGAACAGCAACCTGTACTTCTTCTGTTTCCACTTCTGAGTCCTTTTCACTACTTTTTTTCTTAGATTTCTTGCTTTTCTGTTTTTTTACCAATGAACACACATAAATGGTTTGAATTAGAGGTTGCTATGATTTAAACTTAAAATCAATTAAAAATTTAGATTTAATTTATATACACTGCCAGTGTAATTTGTTTATAGTATGAAGCACGAACACAGACACGGACACTGGATACGATACAGACACGGACACACCGGCACGGATAAAAATTTGAAAAAATAACATAATTCAGCGTAATCATAGGTGTTGTATCAGTGTCGGTGTCGGACACGCGTCGGTGTCCGACACCGGGACATGCCTAATTCGTGGAGTGTCCGTGCTTCATACTTTACACTATCAACCAATCATAACCATCAGAAACTAAAAGCCGTTTGACTTTAATCATAACTACTTTTAAAGTCATGTATATGAAAGATTTGATTCGTTGACAGTGTAAAGTGTAAACAAATTTCTAAACCATTTTACACTGAAAGTGTATAATAAATTCTAAAAAGTTATATATTTGTAGCAAATAATAATTAAAAAACCTTGTCTTTTCTGGAATCATGACTAAAAACTTTCTTCACTGCAGAAAACCAACTCCCTTTCTTTCCCATTTGTAATTCCTGTTACTTTGAAAGGCAAAAAAATGAACAAGCAAATTAGATCTTAATATAAAACCAATTTTCATCCTTAAAAAAAAATGATTAAAAGTAATTACATTAACACATGAAAATTGTAGTTACTACAAGTAACTGTTAAAAAAAAACATAATCAATGCATATAATTTGTAAAAAAGAAACTGCCACAAAAACTGCAACATAGCCTCAAAACAGAAACCATAAACACAAGAAACAGATCTATAATCAAATTATTTACTAAAAAAATCAGTAACAGCTATATTAATGAAAATAATTAGAAACTGAAATTAAAAAGTATAAATGCCACCAAAAAATTGGCTTAATTTCAGAAAATATTCTAATTAAAACAACAGTGATGAAAACCATGTTATAACCAGAAATTACAAAATAATTTTTTTAATTTTAAATTTTGGTAATGCAATGGGAAAATGAAGAGGAAATCAAATAATATAATCCAAAAGTGCATCAAATCCATATAGTAAAAATCTCTAAAATTAAAGTTACAACAAAAGAATGCAAATTTAGTATGCAATTCCAATATTCAATGGAGAAATGTAGAAGAACCCACATAATAAAAATTCAAAATAGTAAAAAAATAAAAATGAAAATGTGAAAACCAATACAAAACTATAAAAACAAGAGAAAAATTTGTCAAATAAAAAAAACAAAGAAAAATAAAATGTAAAACATTGCAAAAAATGTAACAAAATACCTTTGCATGAGAATGGTACTAACTACTAAGATTAGATCTCTGAAAAATCTGAAGTAAGTTACTTGGTGTGACAAAACAGAATGGGACCCACAAAGTGGAAGTGCAATGCAATGACAGAGAGGACAGATCTTGGCTTTGAAGGAAACTTCAATAAGGGAAGAAAATATGAGACAACTTGTCAATATGAGAAAGTGGGACCCACAACCGTTGTGATTTTATGTTAGTTAAATAACAGTCAGACCAAACATGACGGACACTCAACAGTTTGATAATGTTAATGTAATCCAACAGCACTAAAATCAATAACGGTTTTTTTTAAAAAAAAATCAAATTCAAAATTATTTTCCTTAAATATATTTTGAACTTTTGTGTTCATAGTTACACCTAAATTTACTTAAAATTTTACAATAATACCAAAATTGTCCTTTTATATAAATTTTCGTAAAACTTTGATTTTATTCATTGTCATTCTAAAATTTCACGTTATTTCACCCACAAACAGTCATGGATGTTCAATCAATCTATATAGAAGATTAAATAGTGTATCAAAACATATTTCATCCACACTCTATTAGAAGATTTAAAGAGTGAATCAAAACATCTTTCATTCACACTCTATTTCATTCACATCTTTCATCAGACTCTGAAGACCATAAGACTCGGAAGACCACCAGGCTCAGAAGTACAGAAGATCTTGAGGGAACCACTCTTCACATCAGATTTGTCTTATTATGTAGTTGTCTCTATCAAAGTTCGATAGTATAATTTGTCTTCTTCTGATCACGTGTAGAAACAAACAAAGAACTTCAAGGACAAAGAGAATGAACGGATAATTCCAGTTTCTGCAAAGGAATTTCAAATGTCTAATCAACGGAACTATCCATATCAGACAATGGTTCAACGTTCTTGATTTGAAGCTTCTCAATGACTCTTAACGCGCTGACATTCTTCTCCAACGTCTCAAAAATTCTTGCCTATATAAGGAGCTGAATACTTGAAGAATAAGAACAAGACTCTACTATTTTCATTGTGCCATTACCCGGCCAAAATTAAAATAGCGCAAAAAACACTTAAGAATCTCTTATCAAAGTTTGTATCTTAGAAATTCTAAGTTTTAAGAGTCTGTTCTGTTTTGTACTGTTTACACCTCTGATTGTATATCAAGTGTAAGAACAAATCTTGTTTATTTGTAAACATTTAAAATCTATTGCTTGCGTGCTTGAGCAGTGGAAGTCTCTTTCAATTGTGATTGAGCATTGAAAGTCTCTTGCTTGTGTGCTTGAGCATTTGGAAGTCTCTTGGCAATGTCCTTGAGCAATTGTAATCTAGCGATATTATAGTGAAATTTCTTAAAATTGCAAGGGGACTGGACTACTCCTGATTTGTAGGAGAAACTAGTATAAATTGCTCTGTGTCTGCTATTTCTCTCATGATAAGGGAAAATAGTCTCATGAAATTTAACACTTTTACAAACTATGATATCTTTGTTATTGAGGTCCAGCGTGATATAACCTTTCATGCCATTCTGAAAACCAAGGAAAATGCATTTCCAAGCTCTGCTTTCAAGTATGGAGTGACCATGTGTTAATGTAGTGGACCATCATAATATTCCTAAGGACCTGAAAGACCTTCAAAAGGGCTTTTAGACCACTTAGAGAGGCCTCAGCACCCTTCAAAAAGGCCTTAGGGCCCTGGGCGTGCCTTATCCAGGGCACCGCCTCAATATTCTCCAGAACCTTCTAGAAACCGCCCAAAATACACAAATACCTCTATTGCTTGGGGACTAAGCAACCGAAACCCAACTCATAGAAGACTATAAATATAACCCTTGAGAGCATCACATAATCAATCTAATCTCTAGAATACGATACTTAACCCTAGTATCCCTTATTGTGTTTTTTTGCAAGTACATGTAGATTAAGCAAAGATAACCAAAAACTCTTGAATCATAATAGTTAGGTAATGCACCATAGAGTAATTGATGTGGGATAACACCTCTTGTGGCCCTCTGAGGGAACTTTGTTCATTAAGCAGGATGAGATTGCATAGAAGGGAGCTAGCAAATCCCAAAATGCATTGATGTTTCCTTTTAATCTCCCATTTTCCTGGTGAGTTGCAACAAAAAATTTATAATGCAAGATGCACTTCTTTGAAAAGAAATCAACTAATGCAAGCTCAAGGCCATTGTATCTTCTGAAAGTTTTTACTTTCTTATCAAATTTATTTTCTAGAAAAATGATTAATTTCTAAATTTGAGTTGCCCCTTTAAACTTGCCTTTTTAATAACACAATCTAGATGTACCTACTATAGTCATCTACTATGGTTATAATATAGGTCAAATATCTTCCGCAGTCCTTTAAGTTATATGTTTACCAAATTAGTTTTTTAAGTTGCTTTTGTTACCAATTGGTCTTTTAAGTTATTTTTTGTTACAAATCGGTCCTTTAAGTCATAAAATATCTACACTATCATCCATCTTTTCACCCAACTTCATTAAAAAGTGCTTATAGACCATTTAACTTAAAGGATCGCAAATGGTATTTAGCCTAAAAAATATTTATGACCAAATACAACTGCAATTGAATATGGTCCCCATAAATCTATATGTAATGATTCAAGACATTTAGTAGTTATACTAAAACTAGCTTTGTAAGATACCTTAATTTGCTTGGCCATATGGCAAATGTCACATACAAAAGTTTTATTGAAAGCGATATCATATTACACTTTATTTAAAGCTTCCAATCTAACAAACTGGAGCGCGGAACTTTTCAATCAAAACAAATATCTTACAAATGATAGAGTCCATTACATAAGCTAGCTGGACCAATAATCCTCGGATCCATGGTTAGTATGAAACATTGCTTATCACAAAATGAGCAAGAACATGGTGTATCTTTAGTTATTTTCCCTATGGAAATCAGATTGATCTTAAAGAATGGAAAACAGATGACATTATGCAATCTAATAGAACTGGTAACACGAACAACACCGATAAACTGAGGAACTACATGCAGTTTCTTACAGAGAGATAGTTTAGTTTCAAACCATCGATATTTATTTGCATATCATAAATTCGCACACGATCTGCGCATGCAAATCGCTCATTCAAATCATTCAAAAGAGAGGTCAAATTATACCGATGTAATATTACATTAATGTTACTCCACACGATATCGTTTTACTCGATACATATTTTTCAAATTTGACAGTTAGATTGTAAATTTATATAACATAGATCATTGATGTAATTTTTACAAAAATATAAAATTATTTATTATATTATTAAAATACACCAAGATTAACGGTTTTCTAGAAAAGTGCATAAACTGTTAATCTTGATATATCAGTCATTTCATGGTGTAATCATATTTATAAGGGGTATGACTAGAAAATTTATTTTGAAAATGATGGATCTGATTTACTGTGGAAAGTTTCTTTTCATAATGATGGATCTAATTTTCCCCGGCCCATACCCATAACTATAACCCTAAAACCAGTCGTCTTCCTTTGTTACCTGTGTTTTATAAAAGGCGCCGTCGCATTTCATTTTCCCCAATTCTTCTTCTTTTTATTTTTATTTACAAGGCTTGTTTCTTATTCTTTTGTTTTCATATTATTATTTATTTTGCTTCTTCCTACAAAATTTGATTTTCCCTTTCTCCTTACTCTTAGTTATTCTATATTTTCAATAGTTTTACAAATTCTCGTTTTCTTTGTAAACTTGCAAAGATTGCTTTTGTGATTTGTCTGCATCTTTATGAGTCAATCAAGATTTGAGTTTAGTGGTCGTTTAATTTGATTTATAATTGACTTAACGCTGTAATATGTTAGCATCTTTCTGATAGCTTTCGCAATCGTAACTTTGACCATACCAACTATGTGCTTGACTCGATCCATCATAGCTGTTCTTATAAGATTAGATGAAGATGACGGGGAAAATAATCAAATTCTTATGAAAGTATTCATAACTATAAAAAATCAAATCGCCGAAGTACCAAAGGTATGTCATAACTAAATCCTCTAATTTATTCTTTTTTGGTATTATTTATTTCAATATGCATATGGTATGTGTCTTAATTTCCCCACAATGTGATATAGTAAAAAGTATGTTTTGGAAAATATGTAATGTAAAATGTTGTTATATTCCGCGCCTGTAATTTTTTGCTATTATGTATTTCAATATGATATTTTGCTTGGAATGGATTCTTAAGTGTGTTATAGGCGAACAATGTTAGTAATGATATTTGTACAACCATTTTTTAACAATTTTTTGACAACTTTCTCTCTCATACTCACATTATCTCCTTATTCTCTCTCTTCCTTTTTCTCTCTCTATTATTTTTGACCAATCAAAGGAGAGAAAACCAAAGTTGTCATAAAAGTTGTACCAAAGAGTTGTACAAATATCACTACTCTTATTCTTAATATTTATATTTGCTTTGAAAAATATCTTCCCGATTATTCTTCTTTTACACCAGAGTTTGCTCTGCATGTCTCTCGCTACCATACATATAAATATATGTCATCAAATACTACTTATGATTTGCTTCCTGAGGCTGCTGAGTATGCATGGCAAGGTTTGATACACCTCTCTCCCTTCAATGTTTCCATTCAATAGCAATTTATCTGATTTTTAGTGAAGCTAATTTGCTTAAGAAAGCATTGCACATTCTTTATGAATATATGCTTTCAGGGAGTATCTTTGGCTCCTTTGTGGGATTCTAGTTAGTGCAAGTTTGTTGGAGTGCTTAGTGCAATGGACATTATTCAAATACTGAAAGAGGTTCGTGTGATTTATCATATAAATTATCATATACATTTATCAAGCGAGTGTGTAAATTTTACCCATTCTTCATTAATTATTTTAAATTATTTTCAGGGGCAGCTGAAACATGGTCTTTTCTTGTAAGCGGAGATATCCAAAAATGATATTTGCGAAGACTTTTAAACTTATCCAAAAATGTACCCATGCTTCATAAGATGCTAAGTATTCAGGTCAGTTTTAGGTGGTTTAGTTTGTAATATGTTTATTCTTTTCTTAAAGCACGGATACTCTAAAATACAAAACGTATCTATACCGGGTACTTTGCGGGCACTGGTACACGTACTGTACGCGTACAATACACACCCATGAAGCACCATATTTTTTTTTATATTTTTTTTAAGGTTGGTACGGTTATGGTGCGGCTCTGGTACATTAAATTTAAGGGAACACATATGCCTTATTTTTAGGAAAATGAGGCTGTTACAATGACGAATTAATAAATTATAGTTTCTTTTTATTTATTTATAAAACTCCAACATTTCTAGAGCCACAACAACCATTATTATACTCTGGAGCTGCTGTTGCCGGCTTGCCGCCCACCTCCCACTTTTTCTTGCTATCAATAGTTGGAGAAGTAAAAAAATCAAGCTTTTATTTTACTGTGCAAGACATTTCTAGTCTTCTTACTATAATAGTTGGTTGAATTTTTGCTCGTCATTTGAGCAATATAATTTCCTTATGCTATGTTATTTTAAATTAAAAAATAAATAATTATCTTGACGTACCCGTACCTTGAATTTTGAAGAAATGTCGTATCTCGTACCGGTACCGATACCGGGTACCGTACCTGTACCTATGCAACGCAGATCAATTATTAATAGATATCTCTCTCAAATGTAAGTATGATATGAACATGCATTTGCAGATTTTGATAATGACAACTCCTAAGCATCTGGGTCTGATGCAAGGTCACCATGAACCTGAATACTTCCCGTGAGGTTAATCACATCCTTCAATATTTTATCTTGTTATATTCTCTTCTTATTGTCTTTTTTATTCACTTCTGTCTTTTGAAGGCATGGACATTGTGTAATCGATTACATATTATGTGTAATTGATTACACAATGTATTTTCACCATGTAATCGATTACACTGATGATGTAATCGATCATATCATTATAAAAATTAATTTTTAGTTTTTCAAAAGTGCTTATCCTTATCCCAAAACATGCCTCTAGCCTTGAGGACGTAGAGAATCACATAAAATAGCATGGCAATTCAAGAACAACAACACATGCAAGGAAAACTAACACAAGATAGATTAAAGGCTAAATTACTCCATGGGTCCTTTAAGTTTAAGGTTTGTAACAGATTGGTCCTTTAAGTTATTTTAGTCACACATAACTCCTTTAAGTTTGAGGTTTGTAACAGATTGGTCCTTTAAGTTATTTTGGTCACAAATAAGTCCTTTAAGTTTGTAAAAGTTTTCGATTTAGTCCTTCTACCACATCATTGTTTGGTTAATGGAAGGACTAAATCGAAAACGTTTACAAACTTAAAGGACTTATTTGTGACCAAAATAACTTAAAGGACCAATCTGTTACAAACCTCAAACTTAAAGGACTTATGTGTGACCAAAATAACTTAAAGGACCAATCTATTACAAACCTCAAACTTAAAGAAGTCATGGAGTAATTTAACCTAGATTAAATTAATAAGTTGTTTTCACACAACAACATAACTACCCAAAGGGTGGTATATTTAAACTAAAAGGAACTCACCAATAAACAATTCTGAATTCTTTTAAAGATTCCAAACTCCAAACCCCAAACTACAACTTAAGCTCATGCCTCTCTGAAACAGCTTAAGCACTGACTTATTGATTCTTCCTTCAGCTTTTTAACTCGGACAACAACTTATCTATGATCTTATCACTTCTACCATTACTATAATTTCCCAAAATCATACGTTCCTCCGTTTTAAAGTGGTTGTGAATAAGTAAGACATGCATATACATTTTAATGTTATTCATTATTTCAATTTTCTTTTTAGATTTACTAAGGAGATGAAGTTCAACAACTAGGGATATGAGATTAAGATAATGTCTTACACAAACATCGATGTGTTGAAGCTCAGTTTTCGAGTCAACAATATCTTGTTAAGGGGTCAAAAGAGTATTAATTTGAGGACTAAAGTTGAACGAAATTCAGCGTACCACATTCGGAGTTACTTGAATTAAATCTGCATGTTGACTTTTACCTTGTGTGTGGTATGACATCCATACATGTTAGGAGTTAGTTTATTTTCTTATTCATAAATTGTAGAGTCATACCCCATAAAACTACGCCCACTAGATAAATTCATTTGCCCTCATAGGATAACACATCTTATTGAATATGTTAAAAGAACGATCTATGAACTCACTTATATACACACACACACATTCATACATATATCTATGTGTGTGTGATGGTGTGCGTGCATGTGTGTGTAAATATATCCCTTTTATTTTTACATTTTTGCACTTTGTGTATATATTTTTCCATTACTTGTGCAGTTTACTTTGTTAATTTGATCCACAATGTTCATTGCATCTTAACTCGAACACATCTTAACTCGCACGCTTGTATCAGTAATGACCTAACTTGAGTCTTAGATTAATCTTTTGATTTCATTTCTTAAAAGAATATATTACCATGCCAACTAATTAGCACAACTGGTGGAACAATAGATTGATATGTTTATTGTCAAGTTTCTAAGTTATGAGAAACATATATATATATATATATATATATATGTTTGTGTGGATAATCCGTCACGTAGAAATTCCAACCAAAATAATAACAAAATTAATTCGACTGAGGATGATTAAGAGGTGAGCATGCCACGGAATGTTGATCCATTTTCTCAAGGGGAATTACCTTTAAATTCTATAATCAATCAAATTGGTACCGATTCTTTATCAAGTCCATCAATTTTAATGGGAATCACCTTGGGATCCTCTAATTTATGAAATGTCACACCACTACCTCCAAGATATGTTCTTACTATTACGGAAAACAATTTTTCGAGATCCTTTGAGATAAAAAAAAAACACCTGAATTTGATTTGACCACATAGGAACTAGTAATGATGGTTATGAAAACCATATTTCTCCTTCAGTTACTAATAAGTAATACCACTTGAGGCAACAAATGGGTGATAGTAACCATATAACGATGTATATGATTATTGATCAGATGACCATTATTTTTAATCAAATGATGAACTAGCCAAAAAATGGGACAAATAGAAGACCTATTAGTTGAGCACCTGGTAAAACTAATGCAACAGCCCGATTTTCGTTAGATTTATTTTATATGTGATTATATGTGCTTGTATGTGATTAATTGCCTCTGTGTGTATTTTGGTTGGGATTATTAGAATTCGGTGTTATAAGGGTATTTTAGTCATTTTGGACTTGGGGGTATTTTGGTCATTGTGTGAGCAAGGGTAAATTAGTAATTTCATTGTGAGGATTATTTTTAGTGTTTCAAGTGGGAATCATCATTTTAATAAGTTACTAGTGAGTTGTGGTAATTAGTTAAGAGACGGTATCTATTCGTTTTTTTTAACCGTAAGTGAGTAGAAACTTTGTGAGTTAGTTAATAAGAGCTTTCAGCCCATTAAGACATTTTGTGAGTTGAGCCCATTAGTGTATATATAAACTTTAGAGGAAATAGGGTTTCACATTCATTTCACATAACTTTTGAGAGAGGTAGAGAGATAAAGAGCTAGAGGAAGAGAAAAAGGGTTAGAAGAGGAGAGCTTGAAGATCAAGAAGGGGGGTAGAGATTCAAGGAGCTAAATTGAAGCTAAGACTAGGTTTGTGCTCAATTGAGGTAAGGGGGATAATGTTCTATCATAATCTTTAAGTTATAATCTCTTTTCTACTTATATTCAAAAGTGTTTATTTGTGAAAAGTGATTATGGTGAATTTAATTGGTGAAATTCGTGCTCTTATTTTAGTGCTATTTTTGGGTATGTGAATTTGATGATAATTAAGTTGTTGCTGTTGAAATTACATGCTTAAATGATATAGAAATGGGTTCTTTGTGAATTTTGCTCAAATTGATGAATTGTGATATTGTGCTGTTGAAGTGTGGTTGAATTCATGATTATGAGTTGTGATTGTTGTTAAGTGTTGTTGTTAATGTCGTTTCATGAACTGGGTGTTGATAAGTTGAGTTGTTGCTGTTGATTGAGTTGTTTTTGAAAGAAGTGAATTGTTGTTGTTAAAGACTTTGGTGTTTTGAGAAAATCATTTTCAATTAATTTCATAAGTGATTTCAAGTGTCGAGAAATGAACGTATTCGATGTGTTTGAGCCTTGGGTTGAGCCTTTAATCATTTTGGGTGAATGGGGGATCTAACTAAGCGTTTTTGGGCAAAAAATGGTGAAAACCCGTGGCTGAAACACCCGAAAACGTACGTTTCACGGCGCTGCGCCTGAGGTAAGGCGATAGGCGCCCACTACCAGAGAGCAAGCACTAGGCGCTGCGCTCCAGGCGCCCTGAAAGAAACAACATCCGTGTTGTTTTGCATTCGGGTGCTTGGGGGCTGGCGTGTAGGGGTCTTATGCACTTGTTTGAACATGTTCTTTTGCTGTTTTCAAATGATTTGAAACTTGGAACATATTTTACTTGGTCAAAACTTGGATTTTTCAAATGGTTTGAAACTTGAATTTGTGGCGTTTTCGGTTTTCAGAATTTATTGGAAAATGAACTTTTTTGAACAAAGAGGATTGCATGGTTGGTCTACAGTTCATATGGACTTAGGCGAAGCATTTGAAGTTGGTACAAAGTCTTAATCATGTGAAACTTGGTTTTCGGGAAAAATGGTGGGATATATGAACTTGGGATTTCTCATACGAACTTAGGCGAAACTTTGAACTAATACTTGATAGTTTGTAAGTGGACTATGTTCATGCTTATATGATTGATTAAGATTGAATTGTAGGATTTCATACTTGAATAAGTTGTCTTGCTTTTAATAGTGTCAATATTGATCGTTTTGTAAAATGATACGAACCTTGTCGAAAATGATCTTTAAGACCGAATCCTTTGCAAATCTTTTGTGAATAGTTTGATATGATTATATGAAGATGTGTAAATGATTAATAGGTGTTGAATATGATGTTTATCATGATGTGATGTACTTTTCTCCTTTGTTTTGATTGTAAGGAATTGTATGAAGTTGTTGATTTGTGGTGATGTTGTTGATATTGATGTGAATATGCTAAATGCCGATTGTTGATGATGAATTTATACATGCTTAATGTGAATATTGAATATGGCGATTGCATGTATTGAATTATGTTATTGATTTCTTATATGCAAATTTGATGATGATAGTTGTGGTGCTTGCATGTATGAAATGTGTTTGTTTTGGTGATGAATTATGTTATTGAATCATTACATGCAAACGATGGTGTTATTGATGGTGAATGCATATTTGCATAAATGAAGTGGTTTAGGATATTTATATCCAGTGGTGTGATTTGTATACTTTGTATTCAATGGTTTAGGATATATATATATATATCCAATGGTGATGATGTTGGTGAGTTGTTGTTGAACATGTGCATAGTGTGTCATATGTTTATGCATCTTTAGTCTTAGGATGTTTACATCCAGTGGAGTGATTTGAATACTTTGTATTCAATGGTTTTAGGATATTTATATTCAGTGGTGTGATTTGAATACTTTGTATTCAATGGTTATATGATGTTTTTGTTGCATCATGAAGTGACGACCTGTTGTTGTTGGTAATGGTACCGTGTCCATATAGGAGTCGTGTCTAGGCGCATTACATACATTTGGTGAACTTGTTAAATGCGTCATATTTGATTATGTGTTTGGTGAACCTTGATGATTTATGTGCATTGGTGAGTTTTGGTGAATTATACACTTCGTGATATTTGGTGAATATGTGAAGATGTGTACTTGATGATGTTTGTTGTTATTGGTGATAATTATACATTGATGATTTTAATTGATGATGCTTATTTCGGTGAAAACAATGAAGTGTGATTTATATGAATGTGATTTTATGATCTTTTAGTGACGATGACTTTCTTGCTTATACTTTGAAATAATGAATTGTATTCGTTGAATTGATTAGGCTAAATGAGGGATAAGGTGAGTAATCCTTTCATTGATTGTTGTTGATAAATGATGAGCTTATGTCGATGACTTGATCAGAGATTGAATATGCTTGCTATACTATGTTAGAATTATGATAGCATGATGTGTATGGAATGAGGGACAATATTCATGTGATGTTAATATTGTAGGAGTGATGAGTGTGTATATGTGTCATGCATGAAATCCTTGAATGCTTATGTTTTCTTATGTTGATTATGATTGATGTGAAGCTAACCCCCAGTGGTATGTGGTGGGCCGCTTACCTATTTGTATGAATGGATAGACGACGTGCATGATTGATCTTTTAGCATGCTTGGTGAGTTGCTTGAGGATAGCGGGAGCTTCCTCTGTTTATTTGTTTAGAGTCTTAGATTAGACTCTGATTAGGATGTCAGTCTTTATGTTATCCTGTATTGATTATGTTGTTGAGATGTTACCCATACGTCGGGATTTGGAGATTTTATGTGATGACGTATGTATGAGTTCATGACATGTATATTTTGGAGACGTATGTTTTATATCCGCTGCGACTTTTGAGGAATTTTTTTTATATGCATGTTTTGAGATCAATTGAAGAAGTAACGTCTATTTCTTGAATATTTGTATTATTTGCGTGTTTTATTGCTTTAATAGAAGTAAGACGTTATAACTAACAATAACCAACATGTAAATAATAACCTAGCTAATGAAAAAAAAAATCAGGAAAATTTGAATCCACAAACTGTTCAAATTCCATGAACCAGATTAGACAAAAATTAGGGGGCACCAAATCAAAAACATGGTAGAAAGAACTTTGAATAGACACATGGTTTCAATGTGGAATATGTAAAAGGGCTTTATTTTGTGTCTCTTTTCCCTCATATTGTTCGATAAACAGAACTTTCAAGAGGATATATAATTCCAAGCTCATTGTTAACCCCAAAGACTATCACAACAATACATTCTCTCATACACAAATTGGTATTGTTATATCATTTTTTTCATTACTTGTTAATATATATTACATTTCAAACATTATTTATGTCACTTTTCCCTCTCATTTGCTCTGGTTAGTGCTCTTCCTTGCCATGTATACCTTTGTTTGTCGTGGTTGTCTGTCCCTGTTCACCTGTCATTGTGTTTCTCTACTCTTTTCCTTCGTCTTGCTTCTCTCCATTTGTCTGCTCTGTTATGTTCATCCCTCTCTCTCTCCCTTTCACCCATCTTTATCCAAGTATCGTTACATTTGTCTAATTTGTTCATGTGCTTTATCTATCTTTGTGTCGTAGCTCTCCACTCCGGTTGTGGTGTTCATCGTCATGTTCATCTTGGATGTTGTTGCATTTCATGAACTAGGTGTTTTTCTTGCTTATTGAATTGATTTTCAGTGTAAATTAACTTGATTTGTTGTTATTTGATACTTTGATATAGTAGTCTGAAATGATCTTGGTACAAAAACCATAGTTACTTTGATATTGTTGTATGAAACTGAATTATTCTGCTGCTAAATGAAAATAATTCAGCACTTTGATATTGTTGTTGATCTTTTTTAGAGAAAGTCTATTGTGTTTTATTTATAATCAAAGACTCGTTACAAATTGGAATATCATCCAAAACTTGAAAACAAACATATTATCATCTAGAGTAGTCCTCTTGAAATCATCCACCATAATCTTAAAGGCAACCTCAAATAGAGATGGTTTTGCTTCAAACCATAGATATTTAATTGCATATCAGAAATTCGCACAAGATCTGAACGTGCAAATGGCTCTCCTTCAAATCATTTTAAGCCTTTGAAGCCATATTTTTGTACACGATTCTCCGAGAAAATCATTCTTAGTGTATTAAATCATTTAACAAGTAATAAAGTGTAAGTACAAGATCGTATCTATAGGGATTGTCGTCCCAACAAGGCAATTCACGTAACTTATTTTGGAATAATTAAAATAAATAAAAACAATAAATATAAAAGATATGGGGGGTTGCAATTTAGTCTTTTTGTAGTAGAGCAAGAGTTTAGGAGTTAACCTGGTTTTTGATTGCAGAATGTTAGCGGCGGTTAAAATTCTTCGAATCCCCTCTATTCGTTTGTTGAAATTAATTAACAGTCAAGCCTTATTCGGTTTTTAGTGTTTTATATATAAGTGATGAGTTCGTGGGTAGGCATGGCATTGGGGCGGGGTAGGGACGGGTTTACATTCCCCATCCCCATATCTGATTCTCATATACTTACCCGTTACCCTACTCATACTCAACGGAGATGAGAAATTGAACCTCATCCCCGTCCCCAATGGGTTCGGGTATCCCTACCTCATCCCCGTCCCCGCATTGAATAATTTTTTTTTTAATAAAAAATATAAGTTTTTTTTTGCAAACCCTAGAGAAATGTTGTAATGCATTATCCAACAATATGCTCACTTTAACATTTGTTAGACCGATTGATTTAGTTGATCCTTTAAATATCAATGACAGTTTTTATAACACGACAATTATCAAACAAAATAACATGACATGTCAACATAAAGTAATTTTCTGCATTCGAGACGAGTTTGGGTATGGGTTCGGGGTGGGTACCTATATACCCGTTACTCTTCCCATACCCGTCTTTTGAAATCGGGGAAAACCCAAACTCATTCCCAAACCCAGACAAAACGGGGAAAAACTATCACACTAGGTTTGGTTCGGGTGGGTAACCACGGGTATAGGTTTTGTTGCCATACCTATTCGTGGGGTTTTACTACCTATCAGCTGTCAAGTTGCACCTGCTTACCACACGGGTATGTACGTGTGGGATCTTACTCTCTCAGAGGTTTGGGTTCATTGTCCTCTAGTTGTCAGTTGCAACCTTCCACCAGAATTTATACGTGTTTCAGTGTTTAGGGTTGTCAGTCTTGTAGGGAGATACACTTACGCGTGTAGAGGTACGTATAGGTTCTTACTTTCTTAGAGGTATTTGAAACAATGACGGATATTGGGGTTCCTAAATTCTCAGTGTCCTAAAGGTACCATCGTCTATTGAATCTTAGAAGGACATCAACACACTTTCCCTCTCGGTAGTTCTAAAAACGGGCAGCCTGATCTCGTCTACCTTACCAAATATGAAAGAAGAATGAAGTTAATGGGCTGATTTAAGTCACGAAGTCATTGTGTTTCACTAATTATTGTACTCGTTATCTTAGTTACTTCCTGATTCGCGCAGGTTTGCACCAATATTACATATGGCACCTTCATAAGTACTGTTATCTCAGGGTGGTTCTCTTCAGAAAAGAAAAATCTTACGCACGACAGTAGAATTAAATAGGATCCAAAAAATAACTGAATAAAGACTTTAAAATAAATTAAAATATCCAACAAACAAAATAGAGGTTCATCTTAGAACCCTGGCCTAACAGATTTTGAAGGTGAGAAAAACACAAGAAGGGGGTTGAATTGTGTTGGCTTTTTCTGGTTCTTTTTTTGAGTGTTAACACTGGTAAGATTCTGATGGGTTCAGATTCTTACTCAGAGTCTGAATGTAGCGGAAAATAACAGAACGCATAGATAAAAGAGAAAGAGAGAGAAAGAGTAGACACAAAGCAATTATATTGCCTCCTCCCACAACACATGAGTAGTTCAGTCCCCTTGCACTTCCAAGGAATTTCACTATAATCTCACTAGATTACGATTGCTCAAGGACTCTTGCAAGAGACTTCTAAATGCTAAAGCACGCTTGCAAGAGACTTTATGCTCTAAGTCACTAACAAGAGATTTTTATTGCTCAATCACTACTGAAAAAGACTTCCACTGCTCAAGACAACTCAAAGAGACTTCCAATGCTCAAGGACAACTCCAAGAGACTTCTAATGCTCAATCATGCAGGCAAGAGACTTCCAATGCTCAATTACAACTGAAAGAGACTTATGATGCTCATGCTTCACAAGAAAGAGACGTCTATTTGTTTATGAATAAACAAATTTGTTGTTACACTTGATAAACAATTAATAGTGTAAATTGAACAATGTTGAACAGACTCTTAAGACTTTAGGATTTATAAGACACAAACTTTGATAAGAAAATCTTAAGTATTTTTACGATATTTGATTTCGACAGAGTAATAACACAGTAAAATAGCAGAGTCTTCTTAATCTTTTTTAGGTCTTCAGCTCCTTATATAGGTAAAGATTTGAGAGACATTGGAGAAGAGTGTCGGCGCATTAAGAGTCGGTGAGAATTTTTGAATCAAGGACGTTATACCATTGCATGCTATGGATAATTATGTTGAACAGTCATTTAGAAATCATTTGCTGAAACTGGAATTATCTAGTCATTCTCTTTGTCCTTGAAGTCCTTTGTCTGTTTCTACACGTGGTCAGAAGATTGCAAAATTGTACTCAGATCCTTGATAGAGAAAACTCACAAAAGAGGACAAAACTAACGTGGAGTCTGGGTCCCTCAAGATCTTCTGAGTCTGAGGGTTTCCAAGTCTAATGAGCTCTTCTGAGTTTGAAGATCTTCATAGAGTCTGATGTGGTTAATCTTTAGCAGCTTCTGAGAGGCGTCCTTTCTTTTAATCCAATATGTTGATTTCTAGTTGTCCTTTCTTCAGATCTTCTATCAGTCTTTAAAGCTTCTCTAGTGCTTCTGATTGCTCTTATACATGTTCAATCCATTGATAGATATATTATATGATCCTGCACACTTGAACACATATTAGTATATCTAATTGTTCTTCAATACTTTGCTATCATCAAAACCTTAGAGTAATTGTACAAACCAACTTTGTTCTAACAGATTTAGTTACTCTTGGTAACTAAAGACAAATTACAAAAGAAATGAACATACCCTAGAGACTTAGAGTGAGGAGAGATACTCGTCCCTTGAAGCTCCAAGTGTTTGCCTTCCTCTTGAACTGTTTATTCTGAATAAGAAATTATGAATGAGAGGAGTGGTATTTATAGGGAGAGATTTCACATTAAATTGGGCTTAAATACCGGGCTTTTTCAACTTAAAAGTAACAAAAAGCAATTTTGGCCCGAATTTCCCACACTTGGGGCATATGGCCATGCTTCGGAAGAATGGATCATGCTTCGGGAGCCCCAATGTATTTTTCTACGTGTAAATGCTTGTTTCATCGTCTTTTTGGGTGTTTGCTTACATATAAGATGTCTTGGGACTTGGGAATAGAATTCCTCCCTTTGTAATGTCTTTCAAGGCCTGTTGAATCTTCATTCATGATCTTCCCAAAGACTTCACTTGTCTTCATATGTTTTGGTAAACATTACAAATATCCCGAAATCATAGGCAATTGCTCTAATAATCATCTATTCTGGATGAAAAACTAACTGAAAAACATGCTAAAAATAACGTAAGATGAACTGTCATCACATGGTGAAATCGAATATGAGATCTATGTATGAACCAAATTATTGTGTCGTTCCCAAGCTTCATAGCTAGGATCAAAATGATCGGTTTGTGGCGTACTTCCATCAAGAAATCGAATCTTGTTCTTCAAAATCATAACTTTTCACATCAACCTAACCAAGAATGATAGTTCTTTCCGTCAAGTGGTGGATTAGCGATTGAATTGGATGTGTTCTCACTCGGATGAATAATATAGAGGTTTTGCGATAAATTTGTTGACGTCAGAGTCCCAGGAATTTGAACCGTTCCTCCTACGGAGGTAGAACCGTTGAAGTTGCGAACCATTGTTGAAGATAGAATCAAGGCGGTGATACCATATCACAAGAAAAATTGATGATAGAGAAACCATAACTCCATTTGAGATGATAAGAAGAAAATAGAGAGAAAACTAGAAGAAATTAAATGAATTGAATCTGTTTTGAACAACGTACAACTTTCTATCAGTTAGTTACATAACTCTAACTAATTTTGTAACTAACTAATTACATAGTTAATCAATTTCTATTATATTTCTACAGCAACATAAGAATGTATTATTGTTATTGTGGAGATAGTTAATCACTAGTTATAAGAAATGGTAAGTTTAAGATCTTACTTGAAGACTTGATTTATAGGATCAAATATACTTTGAGAATTTATCTAACAATAACACGAGCTTGAAGTTTATATCTATACTCTAAAAAGGGGTCAAATTACACTGATGTAATGTTACTCCAATGTCACACCACATGATATTGTTTTACTCGATACATATTTTTAAAATTTGATAGTTGGATTGTATGTTTATATCATATATATCATTCATATAAAATTTTACGAAAATATAAAATCATTTGATATGTTATTGAGATACACAGTGATTGATGGTTTTCTAGAAATGTAGATAAATTGTTAGTCTTGATGTATTGGTCATTTCATGGTGTAATCAGCTTTATAAGGGGTGCGACTAGAAAATTTCTTTTGAAAATGATGGATCTGATTTACCGTGAAAAGTTTCTTTTGATAATGATGGATCTAATTTTCCCTGGCCCAAACCCATAACTATAAGCCTAAAACCACTCATCTTCCTTTGCTACTTGTTCTATAATAAAAGGCGCCGTCATATTTCTTCTTCCCCAATTCTTCTTCTTCCTCCGTTCTTCTTTTTATTCTTCTTTACAAGGCTTGTTTTCTTATTCTCTTGTTTCCAGATCATTATTTATTTCATTGATTCTTCCTACAAAATTTGGTTTTCTTTGTACATACTTTTTTGTCAACCTTTCTTTTTACAATTTTTGTTATTCTATATTTTCAACAGATTTATGAATTCTCATTTTCTTTGTAAATTTGCAAAGATTGATTTTTTGATTGTGTCTGCATCTTTACGAGTCAATCAAGATTTGAAATCAGTGGTTTAATTTGATTTATAATTGACTTGACGGTGTAATATGTTGGCATCTTTTTGATAGCTTTCTCAATCGAGACTTGACAATACTAACTATGTCCTTGACTCGATTCATCGTAGCTGTTCTTATAACACTAGATGAAGATGACAGGGAAAATAATCGAATTCTTATGAAAGTATTTGTAACTATAAAAAATCAAATCGCCGAAGTACCAAAGGTATGTCATAACTAAATCCTCTAATTTATTCTTTTTTTAGTCTTATATATTTCAATATGCATATGGTAGTTTTTTTCTTCTTAGTATTAGATCATTTATGCCATACACATTAGGTTATGTTGAAGGTGTGTATATGTCTTAATTTTTCCAGAATGAGAAAATGGCTTAATAACCATTGATATATTAGAAGATAGTTTAACATCAAATAACTTAGAAGCATTGTTCAATTGCTAAACCAATTGTACCATGATAAAAATTAAAATTAAAATTGTTGATGCTAGTGACACATCCTATGTAAAAGCCAGTAAAACTTCTGCAGTATATTATTAATTTACTTACTTTTATCGTCCTATTGGGATTTATTGGATGTATGGTGATTTTAAAATATATTTTGATATTAATTCAGTCACATGTTAAAATATTCTATGGAGATATTTATTCCTTGGTTGATTCCCTTGTAGTTTTCTTTTCTTGGAGCTTTGTGCCCTCTTTTATCTTAAGCCCTCATAGTTCTGGGACATAACTCTTAAACTATATAGTATCTATGTGTATGTTTTACAAATTAGTTATGTCTCATTAAAGTTGGTGTTATTAATGCCTCGTGTGATGCAGATTGAAGCTATGGAAACAAGCTGATACGTGAGATCCATACATATTAGGAGTTATTTTATTTTCATGTCTATAAATTGTAGAGCCAAATCCCAATAAACTACGTGTATAGATAAATTCATCTACCCTCACAGGATAACACATCTTATTGAAAACTTTGAAAGAATAATGTATGAATTCTATGTATGAATTATATCTGATATATATATATATATATATATATATATATATCTGTGTGTGTGGGGTTTGCTAACTTAGACCAACAAAAAACATGAAGGTTCAAGTTAGCAAAAATGCACCTTTTCACTTGGATTATGAATTCTCTCATAATCTGTTATATTGGTGCTTTGAAATGATTTATTGTTGATAACTCTAACTAATTTATTTACTAACCAATTACATAGTTAATCAATTTCTCTTATATTTCCACACCAACATAAGAATGTATTATTGTTATTGTGGAGATAGTTAATTCCTAGTTATAAGAAATGGTAAGTTTAAGATCTTACTTGAAGACTTGATTTATAGGTTCAAATATACTTTGGGAATTTATCTAACAATAACATGAGCTTGAAGTTTATAACTATATTCTAAAGAAAGGTCAAATTACACCGATATAATGTTACTTCACAGGATATCGTTTTACTCGTTACATATTTTCAAATTTGACATTTAAATTATAAGTTTATATCATATAGATCATTGATGTAGATTTTTATAAAAATTTAAAATTATTTGATATGTTATTGAGATACACCAAGATTAACGGTTTTCTAGAAAAGTGCATAAACTATTAATCTTGATGTATTGACCATTTCATGTTGTAATCATGTTTATAAGGGGTGTGACTAGAAAATTACTTTTAAAAATGATGGAACTGATTTAGCGTGAAAAGTTTCTTTTGATAATGATGGATCTAATTTTCCTCGGCCCCAACCCATAACTATAACCCTTAAACCACTAATCTTCCTTTGCTATTTGTGTTCTATAAAAGGCGTCACACATTTCTTTTTCCCCAATTCTTTTTCCTCTTCTTCTTTTTATTCTTCTTTACAAGGTTTGTTTCCATATTATTATTTATTTCGCTTCTTCCTACAAAATTTGATTTTTTTCCTTTCTCTTTACATTTTGTTACTCTATATATTTTCAACAGTTTTACAAATTCTCATTTTCTTTGTAAATTTGCAAAGATTGCTTTTGTGATTCTGTGTGCATCTTTACGAATCAATCAAGAATTGAGTTCAGTGATTTAATTTGATTTATAATTGACTTAACATTGTAATATATGTTAGCATCTTTCTGATAGCTTTCACAATCGGAACTTGACCATACCAACTATGTGTTTGACTTGAGTAGTTGTTCTTATAACACCAGATGAAAATGACGGGGAAAATAATGGAATTCTTATGAAAGTATTCATAACTATAAAAAATCAAATCGCCGAAGTACCAAAGGTATGTCATAACTAAATCCTCTAATTTATTCTTTTTTGGTATTATATATTTCAATATGCATATGGTATGTG
>Ga0228711_1001608_pt1 | contig 33609 bp, 13 predicted proteins | sample MedpolnodulmetaG_2_FD_177996 | JGI IMG/M metagenome (GOLD analysis project Ga0228711, IMG submission 177996) | Root nodule microbial communities from Medicago polymorpha collected in Santa Monica, California, United States - brown nodules | ecosystem: Host-associated > Plants > Roots > Nodule... | reverse complement strand
AAAAATTAAATATGTCAAACTTCAAAAATATTTTCTTAAGAAACCTTGGAATTTAACCCAAGAGTTTATTTTCCTTTTATTTTCTTAATCAAATTTTTAAGCAACTTTAACATCCATATTAGACTTGGATTTCTTTTAATTAAAATCAAACAACCTCACTTCTTTTGTTCTTCTATGCCTTTGAGGCCTCTTTTCTCTTCTTGAAATCATTTTCAAAAACTTTAAAATCAACCAAACTCACCAAATAAATTTGTAAGAGTGAACTACTTGATTTTGATCCCATTCTTTTGGGTAAGTAGGCAAAGGATTCATCCTTCCAAATCAAATAAAAATACTTCTTCTCCCCCATTCTTTCACTTAGACATTTAGGCAAGTATTTTTCAAATAAGTAATTAAATTAGCACAAAATATATTTGACAAAAGGTTCTTACGGAGTACCGTAGTCGTAGGGTGCTTAACACCTTCCCTCCGCGAAATCAACCCCCGGATCCATAATCTCATAAGGGTTTTTACTTACTTTTTCCCTTCTCACGAATAAAAGTTAAGAGTTCAAAGATTGACGATTCAAATCAATTAATGGTTTGATATCCGAAAATCAAGAGCACAATAACATTAGAGTTCCAAATTTATATATTTGGGAAAGAAAGAGGAGAAAGAGCCGTTGGGAATTTTGCAATTTTATGAAAATCAATCAATTTGGTCCTTGACAATTTTTTGAAAATCAATCAATTTGATCCTTGACAATTTTATGTAAATCAATCAAGTTTTGTCCTTGCTTGCGTGGTATCTGACGTGGTAAGCCCTTGTAAGAGGTTAACGGTACACGTCACCTCCGTTAATAGACCAACTTAACGGAGGGACTGATTTGATTGACATTTTGTAAATTTGGGGACATAAATATTTCGCAAAATTCTGAAACGAATTTGGCTGATTGGTGAAAATTCAAGGACGAATTTAAGGTATTCCTAAATGAAAAAGTATTTAATCTTGGAAAAGTTATCATTTTTACTTTTTTTCTCCCTCGACACTCCCACACGTTCCCGCGTTAGAGCTCTTCGAAATTGACACATCAATTTTTGGGTTCCTCTGGCTTCTTCTTATCTGTATGTATCTCCAACATCACCCGCTCAAACCCCAACAACACTGCTCTCTCTTCCTCTCCTTATATCACCATTCACGGATTCAGATGCAACTCCTTCGATTCGATCACAGCTACAATGAATTGGCAACAATTTCGTATTTCGTTGATCTTCACATGTGTAAACTTTTTTCAATTTTCAATCGGTAGAAAAAGCATGATGATATTGAGCTAGCTTCTGTCTTACTCGATAGATTGGAATAAAATAAGGTTATTTATGTTTGATTTCAATCAACTGATTTATCTTTCACAATTCATATTGTATCTGTAGTATTATTTCGATTTTTTCATCCATTGCCCTTTCGTTTTCTGAACATTTCATGGTGATTAAAAATTGAGTAAACTATCCAAATTTACGAAATATCAAATTGCTCAATCAAATGGTCAAATATTAGTTAAAATACTCTTTTTGTCCATTCTGGGATCTGATTTTTAAGTCATGAATACGCAGGTGCCCCATATTTTGCTGCTATTTAAAGGGGCAACAAGATACACTAAAACTCTCGCATACGTAGGTTCTGAAAAGAGGTTTCAGTATTTGGTTTATTGTATGCAGCCTTACACTCCTTTTACACGAGGCTGTTTTCAGGACTTGACCCGTACCTTTCAGGTCACAAGGTCCCATATTTTGATGCTATTTAAGCCTAAAAAATTGTGAGTACTTGTACTCTTTCTTTTTAGGGTTTGTCTAACATATGTATTATTGAACATGTTAAAACAACTAAAAGTAATAACTTTTTATTGAAAAACAACAATAATTTAGTGAGAATGCTAAAGAGTGCCTCAGGTGCATTGGTTAAATATCCAAAACAACTAAATTTTTATTAAAAAAAATTTAATCATTACTTGATCAAAAGTAACATCTTATATTTTCAAGATAAAGTTATTATTTGTGGATTCCTTAACCAATGCCTAGAGGCACTTGGTGCGATATTTACAACTGTGAGTGGGAAGTTCGGTTTTTTCCTATACCACTGTTGACCTATATCGTGATTTGAGGAAGCTGTTTAGTTTTACCCACTATATTGAATTGGAAGAAGCCATGAATTGAAGTTAAATCTTCCACAATAAGTTATGAAAGGTTATATAAAAATGCCACATCACCAAAATGTTAGCCTAATAAGAAATATTCAAAAGAGTGTGTGAAGGTTAAATAGAGGTATCACATTAACATCATCATATTGTATGAAAATCTGTTGTTTTCATTTTTCCTATAAATGATTGTCTTTACAGCAATTGTCTGCACTATGTAGATTCATCAGTGCAACACATCCAGTAAATAATAGTAACGAGATTGAATCTATCTTACATGCAAATTGAAATATTCATTACACTGTTTGTTGAAAAGCATCCAAACCTTAACAATAATAAACAACGCCAAAGATGATAAAAACAGAAAAAGAAAGCTAAAACTAATTGTCAATTAATAGAGTACAGTTTCCTTGATTATAGTAGATGAGTTCAATCCAAGGAAATAATTTTTTGGGGGATTCAAGCACACCATTGGAGAAATGAAGAGATAATGTGCGTCGTTTTTGTGAGCTGCAACATGAAGATTTTGAATCAGTTTACATAGACACAAAAAACAATCAAGTTGAGTACAAAAATAAAATAATCAAGTTGAACATTATACAAATAACATAACAAATAACAACTTGATCCGAGTTATATATGGTGTAGCATCAGAGCTTTTAAAATTCTGCTGAAAGAAGGCTATTGATGAAAACTGGAGATGGTTCCCTTGTGAACATATGCCATACTCCTTGGCTTCGGTGCACAACCAATCCTAAATTTATCACACCACCGACTCAATTTGGCTCGACCATGTAAATTAAATCTTTGATTGAAGCAAATCAAGGAAGATAGAAAGATGATTAATTTGTGAGGTTTTTGCACATCGGGATGTAACAGCGATTTTAAAAATCCCTATACTTCACCGAGGAAAATGGAAGATGGACGGTGAGTGGAATAATGTGTGGTCAATTAGATGAAAAGGAGGAAATCAGATGGAGGTTACCTTGGCTAACCGATAAGAAAGGAAGATGGATAGTGAGTGGATTAATGTGTGGTCAATTAAAGCTTGTCCAAGAATTAAATTTGTTTTGGTGTGGCATCTTTGAGAAATTGTCTTCCCAATAGTCGTGGCTGAGAAGAAATGGAGTGGAGTGCTCGTCGTAATGTGTGGTTTGTCATGCTGACATGGAATCGAACTGGCACCTTTTTCTTGATATGTGCAGAAAGTATAGCTTGCTGGAAGCAGATAAACCTGTGGCATATTTTGGAGCAATAGATGGCGGCCTCAGATGGATTTGAAGAATTGTTCTGCAGGGTGCTATCTGGTTTACACTGCAGCAGCAGAATGCAGGCTCAGTTTAGCGTGTTCCTACATATGGATATTTCAAGTGTAATGCAGATGCAGCACTTTTAAATGAATGTGCCCGTGTTGGGACTGGTTGCTGAATTCGCCACGGTATAGAGGCTGAAGCTTGGGGGTTACTCAGAATCTCAGATCCTTGCATTGGACGAGTTCACTTGGATTAAAACATGTTATTTTTTAATTGAATTTAAGCTGGTGGTAGATGATGCACAGAAAGATAAATTCAATCATCAAGAATATGGCTACCTTATAAAGGAGTGGAAAAGTCTCCATAGTTTGTACAAAAACTATAGTATTGTTTTCTCTAGGTGATCAACAAATAGTAATGCTCATTCTCAAGCTCGAGCATCTATCACTTACGCTCTTCGCAATACTTTCTATAATACTCCAAATTGTATTGACTCAATTATTATGAATGAAATGCCTTGAGATCGAGTATTCACGTTATGGGGAGGTTAAGGCATGAAATGTAAAACTCAATATAAAGAAAAAAAATGCATTGGTGATATGGCAATGTAATTTCAAACATTTATAAGAGAAACATTATGGGTATGAGGAAAGTGTACCTTGATATTTCAGATGCTGGGAGTAGGAAAGGGATGCAACTCATAGTCTTGATGTATTGATCCCACTTTCTGACTAATGCGTACAACAGGAATGTGGTTGATGATCGAATGACATTGTCGACGTCTCTCTCGATCAATGCTTTTAATCAATTGCGACGGCATATCAGTAAATCCAAGGAATTGAAGGTTATTCAAGTGTTGGAGGTCTTGAGGTAACACCTTCAATTCAGGGTTGTTGTTAAATCTGAATTTTTCAAGACAAAGTAAAGCTTCTTTGTCAATAGATACATAACATAGTTTATTTAATCTAGTAAGATCCAATTCCTTCAGCTTTAGAAATCCTCCTATTTGAAAACGCAATCTTCCACCAACAAAAGCATCATCCCACATATAGAGCCTCAACAAATTAGGCAAATTCTTCAAAGAGTCCAATGGATCATGTTTAAAGTTAGAAAAGCCAAGCATTAGCTTCACAAGATACTGAAGTTTAGGAATCCAATCTGGCAACTTTGTTAGTTTAGCTTTCAAGTTGAGAACTCTAATATTGGATGGTGGAGTTGATACAAAATCCAAGTCAAGAGTTTCATTTTCAGCTATAGCAGTAATATTTAGAGATTCAAGATGTTTCATCTTCTGTGTTGCAGCACATAATGCATCTCCATATTCTTGCCGCATGCGTCTTATGCCCAACTTCCTTAACTGTCTCAACTTTTTGAGCTCATGGATTAGGTCTACACCGCCATGATCTACTTCCAAAAAGTAAAGATTTTGCAAAGATTTCAAGCATCCAATACCCTTTTGCATTTGGACCCCAATTGTTGAGTTCAACAGAGAAAAACTTCCTTCATATTTTTTATAATAAACTAGAAGAAGCCTAAGCTTTGTGAGATTGTTCATCTCCATTGGTAACTCATCCACTTGAGTTTGTCTTAGATCCAATACTTCTAGGTTCACCAGGTTACCAATAGAGATAGGAAGAACCATAATTTTTGTATGACTTAGGTTCAAGTACTTTAGATGGAAAAGATTCCCCAAGTTTTCAGGAACATATTTCAACAAAGAATGTTCAAAGTCAAGTACTTTTATAAGTTCGAACTTAACAGATAAACTATCAATGAAATATTCAGGCAATTCACCTTTGTCAAAAACAAAGATAGCACGAATTCCTGAGTTACTATTGCTTCTCAACACATTGCTAGAGCAAGCTGCTATGGAAAAGCGTCTAGTAATTCCAACTGTGACTTGTTCATGATCCTCATACATTACATGGCAAAAACTTAAATCTTTCATTTTTCTAGTGATTATATGATGCAACAGGTCATGAACTTGACAACTTTTGACTTTTCCATCAAAGCCAACACTGGAAATTTGAACCAAACTTGTATGTATCAGCTCTTTCAAGTACTCTTCAGCAACTTCCTCCAAAGTTCTTCTCTTCTCACCCTTCACAAATCCTTCAGACTTCACAAATCCTTCAGCTATCCATTGCCCCATAAGTCTCTTACAATTGATGGTGTAGTGCTCAGGATACATACCAAAATACAACATGCAGTGTTTCAAATGGCGAGGAAGATCATCATAACTCCGAGATAAAATCATTGTTAGACTAGTCAAATGTGCATTACGATCCAACTCTATTATCATATTTTGACTAACCTTTCTCCATTCAGACATGGTTTTAGCCGTTGCCGACAAAAGACCTGCCATATTTACAACTGCCATTGGCAGCCCTCTGCATTTTTCAACAATTTCATTGGAGATTGCTTGAAGTTCTGTTGGACACCGCCCTTCCTGAGATCTAAATGCCTTATTGCAAAACAGCTCCCATGCTTTTTCTTGAGGTAAAGATTTTAGCATGTGAATACGAACATGAAAAGATCTCTGAAAGTATTCTGCTGCTTGCTTCATTCGAGTGGTCACAAGGATCCTACTTCCGTTGTTATTATTAATCATGGCATCTTCAATCCCATCAGAAAAATCTTCTTTGCGAACATCATCAAACCACATCAAATACCGCTTTTGTTTCAGGTATAGCCTCACATGAGTAATCAATGAATTGTCATCCATCTCCTGTAGACCTTTAGGAATAGATTCAGGGCTATCCTTGTAAAACTTCTTTATCATATCTGTCAACAAGTCCCTCATAGTGTAGGATTGAGAAACTGAGATGAAAAAGCGAAAATCAAAGTGATTTATTACCTCTTGGTTATCGAAAACATACTTGGCAAGAGTACTTTTTCCTTGTCCTCCCATGCCAACAATAGAAACTAACATGCGGTCATTGGTTTCCCTCACCAAATAATTAACCAATTCTTCTCTTGGAGACTCAAACCCCACAACTTGAGCCTCTTCAATGAAATGGGAAGCCATTTGAGGGTTACCAAATCTAGCAGCTTTGGTCCCTCTTGAGCTGCTTGATCCACTTTCAGGTTGAAAATTAAACATGGCACTTCTTTTATTGATTCCTTTAACTAATAATTTGATGTCATGAATCTCATCAGCAATCTGATGCTTTGACTTCAGATTTGGGAACATGTGAGCAATCTTTTGGAATAAGGCTATGAATCTAGAATGGTTGACGTTGACATTTTGTGACAAATAAATTAGATACTTATCAATAACATCTTCTATGCGAAAAGAGGCTTCTCTTAGCTGCTTCACCCAGATTTTGACTCCTTCTTTGTCTGCTCCTCCTCCATCATCAGCTGCCCTTGTGTCTGCATCCTTGAGTGAGGCTTGGATGCTCTCAAGTTCATCTTTGATGTCATTCAAGTTTTTGTCTACTCCTGTTTGCAAAGTTCTTTCATCAACTACATGATTAAATGCATGTTCAACTACATGTTGGTACAGTTGCTGCAAAACAAACGTCACAATTGGTTCCGCCATTTCATTACATTAGCTCTTTGGTTCGTTGAAAAAGTTGAGTCTACGAGAAACTATTTTTATTGTTAGTAGGAGATTACTTTCAATTGTTTCGCTCTATTATATTAAATTTTGTGGTTGGTAGTTATATAATTATTTATTTAATCTACGTAAAAACAGCTGTGTCATAATGTCCGGGTATCACTTAGGTGATATTGTGCTAATGTTATGCGACATTGATCAACTACAATGTCAAGTGTAAAAAAAGACAAAATATCATTGTTTTCTTGAGCAATGCTAGTTACACTTGCTCACGCACTCTGTCGTTGTATGGTGCCAAGTCTCCCTCTTTTTCGTTTTCTTACCTACTAACCGGTTCAGCAGGTTGAGATACTTTCAACATTTTTTTTGCAACATTTTTTTATTCTCTACTTTTTTACACGTTTTCGTCCCCTCTCTTGACACTTCATCTAAACAACCACGGAGGCTCCAAAGACCAACACACCGGAGAAGACATGAGTGGAGAGGGAAGGGACGAGAGTACGGCAAGAAGGAAGCGGTTGTCGATGGAGCAGCGGAGGAAGACGACTGGGCAGTCATGGAACGGCAAGGAAGACGACGAGATGAAGTTGGAGTGGGATTAGTGGAAGACAAGTGAACATCTTTCTCCATTGTTATGGTTCTCGATCTACTTTAACGGCCTCCTCCGCCGGTGAAATTCTTTGTGTGCGGCGGAGCCTGATTTACTGCAACAGTAGAATCCTCCCACCATTACAGCCCAGAAAAAATTGGAGTGATGCTGATATTTCAAAACAAAATTGATGGAAGATTTAAGTGTGATTATGGCATCTTTTTTTCTTAACAATAGTTGCTTTGCTTTTTATAATTGTTTTAACTAATTGAAGATGACAAGTCCGATTTAAGTGAAGCAAATGGTACTAAAATGACAGTTCATGCTATTTATACTCACAAAATAAAAAAGGATAAGGTTATGGAAGTTAGATCTGTACATGGCGGTTGTGTAATCCTTTTTCCATACACAAAAAGCCATTGAGATTGCACATGGCGGCGTCGGACTGCAACCGTCTGCAAAATGACTTCTCAGATGGTAATTATATATAAACAAAATAAAAAAAAATCCCTTGCGTTACTTTGAAAACCGGTAAACAAGTGAGGACTTAAATTTTTTGAAACGTGACACCATACAATGGAAGAGTGTTTAAGAGAGAGTGTGTGAGCAAGTGTCCTAGCATTGCTCTTGTTTTCTTTTCACTCATTTATAAAAATATTTTGTCTTTTTGTACATTTGTAACATTATGATTGACCAATATCACATCACATCACCCCACTGCCACCCAAATGTTACCCCATACAGCCCAGTCTAGTCCCTCCCTCTTTGTTTATAAAACTTTATGCTATTTTTTAGTCCAATCCTTGACCAGATCCATGTACCTTTCAAAGCTTTGAAAACAAATTTTTTATTAGATTATTTATAAGATAACACTTCAAAGATACAATGGAAGTATTCTTCCATGGTCACAAGATCAAATCAATAGTGTTTGGACACACACACATAAAAAGATGGTCATTAATATATTCAATCATTTTTTTATTATCAATTTCCTCCTTGTTATTAATTTTTTTTTATGTGTGTGTGACCAAACACTTTTTATTTAGTCATGTGACCATATTAGAATTTCTCTACACAGTGATATTTATAAAATATTTTCAATATACGTATCTTAGAGAAAATGATGGATAAAAAAGTGAGACAATGTTATGAAAATTCAATGATGATGTGCATGATTCAATTTTAGATATACATCATATATTGTTTCTCAATGAACCACTTAAAATTATACTTCTTGTAGATGAAGATAACGAGAGAGGAGATTCAATTGATTACATTAGACAAAATTAGTGTTGTTTTTTTATCGATGCTTCTTTCGATATTCTAACATATGAATGAAAATATAATATAATTTATACGAAAGTTTTACATTTTTTTATTTTGATCACATATATTATTTTTCAAAAAAATTGTGACTTTCATAATAATATAATGATGAAGAGCGACCAATACTTATTTTCTTCAAGTATTTTACATGCATATAAGTTTTAGGCTCCGTTTGGATTAAACTTATTTTGAGCTTATGAAAAACAGTTGATTGCAGATAAATAAGTTTTTATGTTAATTTATAAGTTCTCACTAATGAAAATTGTATCTTCATAAACTATTTTTTCATAAACCACCTTTACAAGCTTATAAATAATACATAAAAACTTATTTATTTACAAAAGCTGTTTTGCATAAGCCAATCCAAATGAACCTTTAGTATAAACATTTTGTTATATCTTCGTCGTATCACATCCAAAATTTTAAAATTGTCGGATATCCGCGTACCTGCTTCGTATCGTACCCACACCTTACCACATATTTAGGCTTCACACAACTCGTTAACAAATTATAAATTGAAGAGAAAAGATAGTTATACAACCATCTTGTGACAATTTTCTCTTTCATACTCACATTATGTTTTTATTTTCTCTCTTTATTGCATTTCGTTTTCACTTCAATACCTACTTTTATTTTGTAAATTTATGGTTGTCCCAAAAGTTGTCTCACCAATGATTGTTCAAATAACACACCCGTAAATTAAATTTACTATATAGTTAAAAAAAAATGATATTTTGATATTAGATTTAAAAACTAAACACTCCCTCTATCCCTAAAAATAAGCACTTTGTGAGAAAAAAAATTGTCCGTAAATATAATCCTTTAAATAAATTATTAGATGTATTTATAAGTTTTTTCTAAACATATCTCTAATTAATAGTACTAACTTTATTAAAATATAAAAAGTCAAATTTAACACACATACAAACAAACAAATAACAGTTCAATAATATTAATTGTCTTAATTTTTTTTTTAAATGTAAAAAATGCAAAAAGGGTTATATATAGGAATGAAGAGAGTATTACTTTTATAATAGATAAGTCAGATTCACCAAATGCACTTTAGTTTTATAACTCCTCCTCTATATTGTTTTTAAACTCTCCTATGTGGACTAATTTTATCACACATTTAGTTAAAATCTTGCACAAGGATCTTACTTCATTTGTTTTTAGTTACCATGTGTAATTAAATCTTATTAGATTAGTGTTCTAAGATAAACCTCTGTTTATTTTGTTGAATAATTATTTAATTTAATGTTGTTTATTTTATTTATTTTCTGTTTGCTATTAAGTTTTATTAGGTTTAGTTTATTTGTATTGTAGTGCAATCCTAGCTTAGATACTTAGGTTGTGACAGAGCCTAATATTGATGCTTATATTTTGATATTTATATTTGTCTATCTAGGAAGTAATTAGTTAAGAAACTAGACGAAAGATACCGAAAGCGCGTTGACCCTAGTAGTAAGTGCTTAGGAGACGACATTACTAATATTAAGTAAAATATGTTGAACCTAGGATGTAACTAGTAATTCTTAATTGAGAAAACAAGTAATGCGAGATCTAGACCGAACATTGTAGAACCAATCTCCTAAACCCTTGGCAAGATAGACGCTGATAGGGCTTCCCGTTTGAAGAACTATTAAGAGAGAAGGAAAGTGTGCTATGAGATACCTAAGAATCATAGACGGGAAACCCCTTTAGAAACATTTCCCTTCATTGCTTTGGGAAATTTAGGTATGTCACTATAAAGTCTATGTTTCAATTACCATTGAGGGAGTAAGACCCCACACGTAAGGATCACCGTGTGACCAGTAGGTGCGACTCAACATTGAAGGGATAGACCTAAATCAACCGAGATAGTATAGACCCCACACGTAAGGATTACCGTGCGATTAACATGTGCAGCTTGATAACCGATTAGGTTAGAACGTCCCAACGACTTCATCACTTGTATAGTCTACTCAAGATAAATAAACGCGACATGAATGTTATTTAATATCCAACAAACAAATAGGGGGATTCGAAGAATCCTACCTGTTGCTTACTTTTCTGCAACTAAAATAGGTAACTCGCTCTGCTGCAAACAGATAAAAATTGCAATCTCTAACCCTTCAACTCTTTTATTTTGTATCGTCAAACAAAATAAATAACGCGAATTGTTTGGACGAAATGACAATCCATGTGGATACGATACTCTACTTATCACTTTATTACTTGGTAAACGATTTGGTACACTTGCCTAATCCGACCATCATGTTTTTGGCACTGTTGCAGGGGATTATTGATATTTTCGACTAAAACAATTTAAATTACTTATCTTCGATTATTTAAACTACACTAAGGATTGTGTTTAGTGCATGAAAATAAGACAGGTACCTTGCCATTTAACCCAAACATACTCAAAAATGAACATGTACTTCTGCTGGGATATGTACTCGCAAGAGAAAGGATAGAACAACAAGAACCGGTCCACCTCAAAGACTATTCATCAAACAAATCAGACATGGGGGATCATCTTCGCATAACTCTGGGAGACTGTGGGAGGCTGAATAACTTGGAAGAAATATCACTTAGGTTCCAACTAACTAACCCAGTGGTGTTCGATATAAAAAGCAGTGTTCTAGTAAATTTGAAAACTAACCAATTTGTAGATAGGGAGTCGGAGGATTGCAACGCTCATTTGGCGCTATTTCTCAACATATGCAGCACCATTAACGTGCCGAAAATATCAGAATTAGACAAATGACTGAGGTTATTCCGGTATTCGTTAACCAGACGAGCAAAAGATTGGCTTGATGCATTACCAAGAGGAACGATCACAACTTGTGATAAGCTCAAACAAAAAAATTTAGACAGGTATTTCCCCACAACAAAGTACTTAGCACTTAAAAAGAAAAGGAAACATTATATGACACTTGGGAAAGATTCAAAATATCACTGAAAAGATGTCCAGAGCATAAATATTCCAGTATAGATCAAATCTTATACTTCACAACAAGACTTCACATGTCAACAAGAATGTTGTTGGACGCCTCTGCTGGAGGAACTATAAAAACTAAAACTGCAGAAGAAGTCTGAGAACTGATCGAGAACATGACACATAATGATTATGAGCCCAGAGTCAGTAAAGAAATCTCGCAATAAGGTAGGTGAGACAAAACTTGTTTTAAAATATGAAAAGTCAAATTTAACACACGTAACAAACAAAAAACAATTGAGTAATATTCAATATTTATACACAAAATAGACACATTAATTGCATTAATTTTCTTTCTAAGAAAATGTAAAAAATGCAAAAAGGGTTATATATAGGGACGAAGAGAGTACTACTTTTATAATAAATACTCCCCTCCATCCATTTTTATAGGAGTATTTTAAAAAAAAAGTTTTCTCCTTAAATATAAAATCATATACAGATTCCTAATGTATTGATTACCCATTTTTCAAATATTCTCATTATTAATTATTAATAATACTAATTTGTCTTGGTATATGAAAAGTTAACATTAAATACATATTTAATTAAAGATAATATAGTAATCCATCCGGTCCTATTTATAAGAAAAAGTTGACTTTTTAGATTCATCATGTAATTAATGTATCTTGGCTAAAATATAGACTAAATACATTATTTATACAATGAATCAAAAAAGTCAAATATTTTTTATAAACAGAACCGGAGTAATAGTTACACACATTTGAGACAACTTTATTTATTTCAACAATTTTTCTTAATATCCGTAATTTTTTTAAACTACTCATAAAAAGAGATGGAGAGGAAGTCAGATATACCAGCTATTATTATTATTATATGAATTAAAAACTAAATTATTTTTAAGGTTAAATATGTTTTTGATCTCTATAAATATACTAACTTTTCGTTTTAGTCACTTTAAAATTTTCCTTCAACTTTTAGTCCTCCAAAAATTTTCCATCTTCACTTTTGGTCCCTCTTTCAAAGTAAACTCACATGTAGATTTCATATTTTTGAATAAAATTTTGCAGAAAAATTCATAATATTATAAGAATCTCTCCCAAAAAAGTCTTCGTGAGCTTAGCTCAGTTGGTATGGACAACGCATAAAATATGCAAGGTCTGGTATTCGAATAATCCCGACCACCACAAAAAAAAAATTCTCCCAAAAAATTTTAGAATTTTTTAACAAAACATGAATTTAATATGAATTTTTATATTTTTAATAGTTAAAAATTCATATTAAATTTATGTTTTGTTAAAAAAATCTAATTTTTCTTCGGGAAATATTTTTACAATATTCCATACATTTCTGCACAATTTCATTAAAAAAAAACTAAAATTAACTTTAAAATAGGGACTAAAAGTAGTAATTGAAAATTTTATAAGGATTAAAAGTTGAAGGAAAATTTTATAAAAATTAAAAGTTGATATATTTATAGGGACCAAAAAATACTTAACCTTTATTTTTAAAATAAAAATAGGATGTATTACTGTTAGATTGGAGATGGGTTAAAAAAAAAAAAAAAAAGAATATTGATAAGACCGAGGAAAGAAATTATATTTTTTTGAAAGGACAGAGGAAAAAAAAAATATTGTTGAGTGGAAAGAAATTCTACAGCCAGCTGTATTGACAAGGAAAAATAAAATAAAATAATACAAGCTGTCCACCATAAAGTCTTTGTAAGCAAAGTTCATCCGGAACATAAAAAAAAAAGTTCCAATAATCTGATCTGATGAAATCGTTAAAATAAAATGGCAGAAGTTGCAGTGTCATTTGCTGTGCAGCTCTGCCAATTTGTAGTTGAAGAAAGAACTTTGGTGACAGGAATTGAGAGTGACATCAATGATATCAAAGATGACCTTGAGTGCATCCAAGCCTTCCTCAAGGATGCAGATAGAAGAGCAGCATATGATGAAGGAGGAGGAGCCAATGAAGGAATAAAGACTTGGGTGATGCAGGTAAGAGACGTATCTTTTCGCATAGAAGATGTGATTGATGAGTATATCATGTATTTTGAACAAAGGGTCAACTATTCTGGATTTATATCCTCACTCCGAAAGATTGTTCACACCATCCAAACTGTTAAGGTACGTCATCAGATTGCTTCTGAGATTCGTGACATCAAATTATCAGTTGAGGAAATCAGAAAAAGAAGTGAAAAGTACGAGTTTCTGTCTGAGATTGGATCGGAAAGCTCCAGAGGCACCAAAGCTCCAAGAATTGGTGACCCTCGAATGGCTCCTTATTTCATTGAACAGACTCAAGTTGTGGGGTTTGAGGATCCAACAGATGAATTGGTAAGTTGTTTGGTGGGGGGAACCAATGAGCGGATGTTGATTTCTGTGGTAGGCATGGGAGGACTCGGAAAAACAACTCTTGCTAAGCATGTTTGTGATAACGAGTTGGTGAAAAAGCACTTTGATTGTCGCGCTTTCATAACAGTTTCTCAATCCTACACTATGAGGGGGTTGTTGATAGATATGATAAAGACGTTTTGCAAGGACAAGAATGATCCTATTCCAAAGAGTCTGCAGAAGATGGATGACATGACATTGATTACTCAAGTCAACCAATACCTTGAGTCAAAGAGGTACCTGGTTTTATTTGATGATGTTTGGAAAGTAAATTTTTCTGATGACATTGAATATGCCTTGGTCAATAATAACACAGGAAGTAGGATCATTGTAACTACTAGAATAATGTATGTAGCAGAATATTTTAAGAGATCTTTTCTTGTTCATATTCACGAACTACAACCTTTGACTCCAAACAAAGCATGGGAACTGTTTTGCGACAAGGTATTTAGAGGGCAGTGTCCAGAAGATCTTGAGAAAATGTCCAAGGACATTATTCAAAAATGTGCAGGGCTACCACTTGCAATTGTGGCCGTTGGTGGTCTTTTGTCAACAAAGCCTAAAACCATTTTTGAGTGGGAAAAGATAGGTCAAAATATTGGAATGGAGTTAGAGCACAATGCGCATTTGAGTAGTATAATCAAGATTTTATCGCTTAGTTATGATGATTTGCCTTACCATTTGAAACCATGCTTGCTATATTTTGGTATATATCCTGAGGACTACGTCATTAGTCGGAAGAGACTTACTAGACAATGGATGGCTGAAGGGTTTGTTATGAATGAGGTGACTAAATCATTGGAGGAAGTTGCTGAAGAGTACCTGACAGAGTTGGTACAGAGAAGTTTGGTTCAGGTTTCCAGAGTTGGTTTTGATGGGAAAGTCAAAAGTTGTCAAGTCAATGATCTGTTGCACCAGGTGATCATCAGAAAAATGAAAGATTTAAGCTTTTGCTATTTAATGCACAGATATGATGAACAACACATGGTTGGAATAACTAGGCGCATTTCTATAACATCCATCCCCAACAATGACTTGAGAAACACTACCAACTCTGGAATTCGTGCTATTTTTGTTTTTGACAGAGGTGAATTTCCTAAACAGTTCATGGATGGATTATCTGCCAAGTTCAAGCTTTTGAAAGTACTTGATTTTCAGAATTCTTTGTTGAATTATATTCCTGATAACTTGGGAAATATTTTCCACCTAAGGTACTTGAACTTGAGTCATACCAAAGTTACGGTTCTTCCAAGATCCATTGGTAATCTAATTAACTTAGAAACCTTGGATCTAAGGCAAACTCAAGTGCATGAATTACCAAAAGAGATAAACATGCTAACTAAGCTAAGGCTTCTTCCAGCTTATTACAGAAAATATGGAGGGCATTACTCTATGTTGAACTTTACAATAGGAGTGAAAATGCACGAAGGTATTGAATGCTTGAAATCTTTACAAAAGCTTTACTTTTTGGAAGCAGATCATGGTGGAATAAAGCTTATCCAAGAGCTCAAAATGTTGAAACAGTTAAGGAAGTTAGGCATAAAGTCCGTGCGGCGAGAATATGGAAATGCATTATCTGCTGCAATACAAGAGATGAATCAACTTGAATCTCTTAATATTGGTGCTATACATAAGGGTGAAATCCTTGACTTGGATCTTGTATCAGCTCCATCCCATCTTAGAGTGCTCAACTTGAAATGTAGACTAACCAAGTTGCCTAATTGGATTCCATATCTCAAGTCTCTTGTGAAGCTAAGACTTGGTTTATCTAACTTCGAAGATGATCCATTAGACTCTTTGAAGGATTTACCTAGTTTGTTGAGACTGAATTTGTGGGATGATGCCTTTTCTGGTGAAAAATTGCATTTCAAAAAAGGAGGGTTTCCAAAGCTGAAGGAGTTGGATCTCACTAGATTAAATAGACTAAGTTCTGTATCTATTGACAAAGAAGCTTTACTTTGTCTTGAACACTTCAGATTTAAAAACAACTCTCAATTGAAGGTTTTACCCCATGACCTCCAAAACTTGAAAAACCTTCAATTCCTTGGATTTGCTGAAATGCCTGTTGAATTAGTTGATAGCATTGATCCAGAGAAAGGTGGAACACACCATTGGATTATCAATCATATTCCTCTTGTACAAATTCGACAGAATGTGGGATCAAAATTTCATGACTATATATTGCACCGCATTCCTACTCAAATCAATATCTGAAATATCATGGTACCCATTTCTGATTGTTTTTTTTGACAAGCTATATTTCTGATTTTCGTATGTATAAATTTTGTATTTCTGTAACTTGTCAAATTATTGCGTCTGATGTTTATATTTTATATTTTATTATGTATGATGTTTGTATTATGTATTGATGTCTGATACTTGCTAAGTTCAATCAGCTCTTTCATAAATCATGTAACAAGATTATTTATTCAGCATTGGTAAATTAAGGTCACAAGACCATTTAGCTTGTTATGTTACTTGTATCATGCTCAATATTGACAGTTTCTTATGTTCATGTGAACAGATTCACATTCTCCATGCTGCAGCTCACAAGAAGATGCACTTTGTCTCTTCATTCCTTCTTTGGTGTGCTTGACTGGCCCAATAATCATTTCCTTGAATTGAACTTTTATACTACGTATCAAGGAATGTGTACTCTATTATTTGACAATTTGTTTTGGCTTTCTTTTTCTGTTTTTATCATTTGTGGTGTTGTTTATTATTGGTTGTGGTGTGGATGTTTTTCTACAAACCAGTATAATAGATTTCAATTTGCATGGAAGGAAGATAGATTCAATTTCCTTACTATTATTTACTGGATACGTTGCACTGATGATGTCTACATATTGCATATAATTATTGTATAGACAATCATTTTTTACAAAAATCAAAACATATAGACTTCCATACAATAATGATACTTAGTTTCATGCCTAACAGGACTGTGAACTTCACATGGTAAAATTTTATTATTGATCTCAACTCATTTCTCCTAATCTATCACCACCTACCATTAATATTGATCTCAACTCATTTCTCCTAACATGATCGTGAACTTCATATGGAAAGACGGGCACGAGTGCCCGTCTTTTCACTAGTGATACATAAACAAAAGTTGTTTGCCTTTCTAGCTTTCACAAAAACTCTTCACTCTACCTCATCGTGTTAGTGCCATAGAAGTATATGCCGATAGCAATTCTAGATTTTAATGAAAATTTGTTATAACATTAGCTTGTTAATCTTATATTTACAACTAACTACTACTGTTCTACAGATACAATAAGAATTGTGAAATATTAACTAGTTGAATGCAATCAAACGAACAACTTGTGTAGTAAGAAAAAGGCTGGTTCCAATGAATGTTATCAATTATTCACTGTCACACTCTATGCAATTCATTATCTTAGTAAATTAATCTCAGTCGGTTACTATTTTTCCAAGTTCTATGCAACAATTGATAGAGTCTATTCTTCCTCTGTATAATCATCTATGGGAATGGAATAAACACGTTGAACATAATAAATTTATCTTCTAACATTATTCTCTTTTATCTCATAGAACTCTTCCATCGAGCTTCATTCAAATCATGTAGCTCCTGGTTGTAGACCAAGGGTTATTATCAGTTAAATCAGTATTATTCCGAATAACGCTTTCAATTCATATCACCCTGTCATCCGGACCATGACTACAACCCGCTCGCAATCTGTCACCGCCCTAGAAAAAAAGGTTGATGACCGTCACACCAACCTACAACTCTGATTGGACCAACTTGCGTCAATAGGTTTCACATATCTTCTACTATATAACACGAATTTCTGCACAATACGAATTCCTGCACAATACGTTTCAGGTTATATTATCTGAAAATGACCAGTACCTAGAAAAAAAGATGCAAATTTAAAGACCAAATGTTTGAAGATATGTGAACTAACCCTTGGTTTTGTGGTGAAAAATGTCTTAAAACAATGTATTGAGCAACTTGACTTCAAGAACGACACAATGTAGGGACAACGGAGAAATGAGGGAAGAAGTATGAGGTTGCCTTATATATTGGTATGTTTCAGATTATAAAACCTAAAGTGTATTTTTAAGTTTGAGATTAAATAATTTTAATAGGGGTAAAATTGAGAAAATATGGAGGGTGTGCGAGAGGCTTGGAGGGTGGAAAAATAAATTCTCTTAAACAATCAATAAATGAATAAACATGGCCTTGTGGGCCAATATTTCTTGTAACGACTAAAGTAGGAGATTATTACTTCATAGACTCCCCCCCATTATATATCTGTATCTCACCTCAATCACATGATATTTCAAAATACCCTTAATTTTAACGTAGTAAGAGCATTTTTTTCTTCTTCAAAAGACTAAAAGAACAAAAAAAAAATAATGTTAAAATTTCCAGATGCTCCTGTCTTTCTGGATAGAGAATAAGAACCTATTTTTTTGCTTATGTTTTAAATCACTCATTGGAGGGTGCCAACTTTTACCTATTGGTAAACAAAATATTCTCTAACAATCTTGTGAAAGGAGCTATGTTATTAGCAAGTAACATATTATGTTGATGACTCCAACTTTATCCAACTAAATGACTCTTCAAATTACAGCATCTCTCTTCAAGAATATATGCGGAGACTAATCCCTCGAGCCTTGTGGGGCTCAAATGAGTGGCAAACTCTCCTAAAAGTTTTAACGCTATTGCATGCCTAAAGCTGGATTCGAACCCATAATCTTGGTTAAGCTAGAAGAGACCCGTGCTCTCATCTAAGCGCTCTTGGGTGAGACAGTTGACATAGATTAGCTACCTTGTTGTTTGATTGATGAGAGGAACATTGAGGCTAAATATAAATTTAGGTAGGTGTTGCTAGATAAGAAGTTAGCTACCCTTTTGTAAATGTCATACCATATGAAGTGCAAAATCCTATTAGGTATGAAGTTAAATATCAGCACTATTTTAAGTTTATAAAAGTTAATGGTTTACTTAATCAATCATAGCAAATTGAAATATCCATAGAAGTGTCCATTCTAATGTTTGTAGAAAAACATCTACACCACAAATTACAGAAAACAGAAAAAGGAAGCAAAAACCATATTTTAAATTAATAGAGTACACATTCTTTGATTATGTAGTAGATGAGTTCAATTCAAGGAACCAATTTATTGGGCAGCACACCATAGAAGGAATGAAGAGACAAAGATCATCTTTTTTCTGAGCTGCTACATGGAAAATTTGTATCTGTTCAAATAGACACAGGGAACCATCAAAATTATGCATGATATAATCAACATTCAATATAACAAGAAAGACTAATTTTCTTAGGATATTTGTGCATGCATTACAACATAGTTTTACTTGAAATCAAGAAAGATGCAAACATTCATGTTAAGGGAAGACTGATGCATGAAATGATAAACACAGTTAGAAAAAATATGTACTTTGGTTAGAGTGGTAATGTAATTTAAAACATTAACAAGAGAAGCCTAGCATTCTAAGAGGAAAGAGTACCTTGATATTTCAGGCATTGGATAGAGTAGGAATAGGGTACAGCTCATAGTCATGAAATCTTGATCCGACTTTCTGACGAATGAGTACTAGAGGAATATGCTTGATTACTGAATGGAATTCTCCACCTTTGTGTGGATCAATGCTTTCAACCAATTCAGACGGCATATCAGCAAATCCGAGGAATTGAAGGTTTTCCAAGTGTTTAAGGTCTTGTGGAACCATCTTCAACTGAGGGTTATTGTTGAATCTGAAATGATCAAGACCAAGTAAAGCACCCTTCTCTATAGTGATTGAACTTAGTTTATTCAATCTAGTGAGATCAAGTTCCTTAAGCTTAAGAAACCCTCCAACTTGAAAATGCAAACTATCACCAGAAAATGCATCATCCCACAGATTCAACCTCAATAAATTTGGCAAGTTCTTCAAAGAGTCTAGTGGATCATGTTCAAAGTTAGATAAGCCAAGCCTTAACTTCACAAGATATTGGAGTTTTGGAATCCAATTAGGCAACTTTGTTAGTCTACCTTTCAAGTTGAGCACTTTAAGATTAGGTGGTGTTGATATAAAATCCAAGTCAAGAATTTCATCCTCAGCTATAGCAGTAATATTCAGAGATTCAAGATGGTTCATCTGTTGTATTGTATCACATAATGCATTACCATATTCACTCCGCACACGCCTTATACCTAACTTCCTCAACTGTTTCAACTTTTTGAGCTCTTCGATAAGGTCTATTCCACCATGATCGGCTTCCAAAAAGTAAAGCTTTTGTAAAGATATCAAACATCCGATACCTTTTTGCATTTTCACACCATCTGTAAAGTTCAGCATGGAATAATGCCCTTCATATTTTCTATAATAAACCGGAAGAAGTCTCAGCTTTGTGAGCTTCTTCATCTCTTTTGGTAATTCACGCACTTGAGTTTGCCTTAAATCCAAGGTTTCTAAATTCAGTAGCTTACCAATGGATCTAGGAATAACCTTAACTTTCGTATGACTCAGGTTCAAGTACGTTAGGTGGAAAAGGTTCCCCAAGTTAACAGGAACGTAATTCAACCGAGATTTCTCAAAATCAAGTACTTTCAAAAGCTTGAACTTGGAAATTAACCCGTCCATTAAATGTTCATCCAATTCTCCTTTTTCAAAAACAAATACAGCGCGAATTCCTGAGTTACCAGTACTGGTCAACACATTGTTTGCGTTAGCTGCTATAGAGAAGCGTCTAACTGTTCCATCTATGGTTTGTTCATGACCTTCATGCATCAAATGGCAAAAGCTTGAATCTTTCACTTTTCTGATGATCACTTCGCGCATCAAATCATGAACTTGACAACTTTTCACTTTCCCATCAAAACCATCTTTGGAAACTTGAACCAAACTTCTACTTATCAACTTTGTCACGTACTCTTCTGCAACTTCCTCCAATGGTCTTGTGTACTCATTCTTAACAAACCCTTCAGCCATCCATTGTCGAGTAAGTCTTTTGCGTTTGATTACATAGTCCTCAGGATATATACCAAAATATAGCATACATGATTTCAAATGGTAAGGCAAATCATCATAACTAAGGGATAATATCCTCATTAGACCAGTTAGATGTGTATTGTTCTCTAACTCTATTCTCAGATATTTTCTCACCTTTTCCCACTCAAAAATTGTTTTAGATTTTGTTGATAAAAGACCACCAATGGCCACAATTGCCAGTGGTAGTCCTCCACATTTTTGAACAATTTCCTCGGACATTTTCTCAAGATCTTTCGGACACAGATTTTCAGGCTCAGATCTAAATGCCTTTCTGCAGAACAGTTCCCTAGCTTTCATTGAAGACAAAGGTTGTAGCTTGTGAATATGAACATGAAAAGATTTCCTAAAATATTCAGCTACTTGCATTGTTCTAGTGGTGACAATGATTCTACTACCTTTCTTATTCTTAGACATAGCATTTACAATCTCATCACAAAAATTTTCTTTCCAAACATCATCAAAAAACACTAAGTACCTTTTTGATTCAAGGTATTCTCTCACTTGAGCAATCAATGTAATGCCATCCATCTCCTGCAGACCCTTTGGTGTAGGCTCATTGCTGTCCTTGCAAAACTTCTTTACCATATCAATCAACAACTCTTTCATATCATACGATTGAGAAACTGTGATGAAACATCGACAGTCAAAGTGCTTTTTCACAAGCTTGTTATCAAAAACATGCTTAGAAAGAGTTGTTTTTCCTAGTCCTCCCATACCAACCACAGAAACCAACATGAGCTCATTGGTTCCCTCTGCCAAACAACTAACCAATTCATCTCTTGGCAACTCAAATCCCACAACTTGGTTCTCTTCAATGAAATGCGAAGCCATTCTAAGATCACCAAAACTTTCATTTCCAGTAATCCCTCTAGAGCTTCCTGGTCCATTTTCAACCATAAACTTATACCTCACACTTCTTTCTTTGATTTCAACAACAGAAGTCTTGATGTTTTTCATATCAGAAGCAATCTTATGTCTTTGTTTCATGGTTTTGATAACTTGAGCTATCTTTTTGATTGGAGCTATGCATCCAGAATAGTTCTCCCTTTGTACCAAATACATGCTATAGCAATCAATCACATCTTCTATGCGAAAAGACGCTTCTCTTAGCTGCTTCACCCATGTTTTAACTCCTTCAGCAGATCCTCCTTCTCCTTCATCAGCAGCCCTTGCATCTGCATCCTTTAGAAAAGCTTTGATGCTCTCAAGTTCATCTTTGATCTCTTGAAAGTCTCCATGTACACCTGTAAGCAAAGTTGCTTCTTTTTCTGCAAGATTGCAGAGTTTCTCTAAAACAAATGATACTGTTGTTTCTGCCATTTCAATTCTTTGTTACTTTTAGACAGATTTGCTTTTGCAAGCAAATCAAGTTTTGTTTTTGTGCTTTGCTTTTTCTGTATCATAGGGTTGAGTGTACAAGAAACTATTTTTTATTCTTGTGTTGACTGTTGAGACAATTATTTTCAACTTGGTGTGCAACACGCAGTTACGCTTTCAGAACAAGTTGGGGCCCATATACTTTATAATATATGTCCAATGAAAAACCGACATTTTTTAGATTAGGCGTATTATGGTGTCAAACACGTGGTATATTCAACACCGACGCGATACGACATATATTAACTGTCTCGGCGTGTCAGTGTCCATGTCGTGTTGATGTCCATGTCTATATCCGTGCTTTATAGTTTATAACTAATTATATTTTCGACGTCTTTTTAACAAAAAAAATTCAAAAGTGCAAGATAATTATTAATTTCAAGAGTCTATTTTCTTCATTTTTTTTTAATAAAAAACTAACACAAACCTTATGAAAATAGAAAATAGAAAACGTTTTCACAAATAAACAAAATTACAATTATACATACTTGCTTCATCTTCTTTGGAAGCATTTTTTTTATACATCAACGTTCTCATAAATTCTCTTTTACATGAATACGTGTTCAACTCTTACTACTCACCTTTGAAGATACTTCTTATAAAAATTCTTTTTAGTATTAAGTAAGAGCATATTTAAAGAAAAACACTTCTATTCCTTGTCATGATTTTAACATTGGACTATTTTTTACGTGGCTGTCACTACTTTTTCCGAGAAAATATAAAGCTAATTTACTCTCTCTAATTATAAGATTATTTATAAAAAAAATATTTGTCTTTAAATATAAGATAATATATAAAAATCTCTCGATATATTTATTATTCTTTTTTCAATTATACCTTTTATTAATACTAATAATTATCCTTTTTTTGTAACAAAAAATAAATAAAACACTAACAATTGTCTTGAAATATTATAACATTTAACGCATTTATATATAAAAGAAAATTTAATAAGTTATATATTTTTCAAACAAATTTATTACTTTAATAACTTTCTTTAATATTTGGGGTTATTTTTGTGAAAACATTTTATACTAAAATGCGGAGGGAGTACAAAGGATAAAAAAGTGGTGATGTGAGAAAGTAGATATGTAGGATAAAAATAGCATATGCCACATGGGACCATTTGCACGATCTGACTTAAGTGGCTCTAATCTCTAGCATTGAGATGTCCATAGCTTCCATGACACTTCATCAACATCCAAAATATCAATTATTTGACAATGAGTATAAAAATAAATAATTTATAATTAATAATGTGACTTTTTTTTAGCAAATTAATGATGTAACTATATGAAAAAGAAATAAGTAATTAAAAAATAAAATAGTATTTATACAGCATAAGTATATGGTGTTGGATAACCAAAAAGTTGTCGAGATAACATTTTCTTATCGTATTAATTATGAATATATTTAGAAAAAATTAAAAAATATAGAAAATAGTTAAAAATAAACTTTATATTTAAGGAAAATATTTTTCCCAAAAGGGATCTCTATTTTGGGGCAATGGTAGAATTTGTGTTCACTTTTAAGAGAGACAATATGTGATGAAAGAAACACAAATGATTTTGTACTAAGAAAAAAACACAAATGAATTTCATATATTTGAATATTTTGTAGTAGAACAATTTTAGCATCTAGAGTTGAGTTCATACAAGAACCAATGTTTTCTTGTTGAGTGGAGACAAATACAATTATTTCAATTTTGTCGGCTCTACTTTAAGCAGAACAAGTGGATATGTATGACAACTATGTACTTTATGAAGATATAGATACAACTTTTTTGACAATAATATTATTTGCTTAATCTATGTGTTTTTTAAAGGCTTTCCTTTATCTAAATATGACCAGATATTATTGAACCATGATATTTGAACTCTATTTTATTTATTTATTTATTTTTTAGGAAGGACTCTATTTTATTTTATAAAGGAGATCAAAATTGAGAATTTTGGATGGAAATTGAGTGAGTTTTCGAGAGGAACTAAAATTATGAATTTGTTGAGTAGCTTTGAATTCATGTTTATAAAGTAGAATAAGAAGAAATTAATGTGGATCGTGTGTTTAAGATGATAAATAACATAGTGTGCTTAGTTATCCTTCTTTGTTGTGAAATGTGAACTTGAAACGACAATGTTTCTTAAGGTGATAGATGTTGATGATGATTATGATATTGATTGCTTGGGTGAATTTAATTTGGTAATTTGGTGACGACTTTTGTTGAATTATGACTTGTTGATTGTGTGAATTGTAAAACTTGATAATGCATATGGTGTTGATTTATGAAGAATGTAATTGGAGGTTTACTTTTGCTTTGGTGATTATATAGTTGGTGTTAAGTGCATTGTCTAGTCTTACTTGAAGTCCATGCATCATAGTCATATCGAGTCATATGTGAAATGTAAAAGAAGGTGTACTTTTACATAGGTGAAATACGTAAAAGGATGTGTACTTTTACATAGGTGAAATACATAAGTGGATGTGTACTCTTACGTGGGTGTGGATTCAATACGATAAGATTATCTCTGGAATTCAATGGTACCACATGCATCTAGAAGAGTCTAGAACATTGCATCCATTTGTTAGTTGGTGAGTCGTGTCATAATCGAATAAGTGTCTTGGGGAATATGTGATTGGTGAACCTTGGTGATTTATGTGCATTGGTGAACTTGGTGAATTGTGTACTTGATGATGTTTTGTTATTTTTTGTGATACTTGTACAGTTGGTGATTTTAAGTGATGATGTTTATTTTGGTGAAAAATAATGAAGTGTGAATTATATGTATGTGATTTGATGATCTCCTTGGTGACGATGATTTCCTTGCCTATAATTTGAAATGATGAAGTGTAATGATTGAGTTGATTAGGCAAGAGCTTATGTGATACATAAGATTGATGTGAATTAGATGATTTGTATGCATTAGGGAAGGTATGTGCTCTATGTGAAATGAATAATGTTTCATGTATGCTTATACTTCCTAAATGATAAGTGTTGAAGCAAAAATCTTTTTGATGAATGTTTTAATGATAACAAACCTCGTGGAATAAATAATAAGTTTTATGAATGGTGATCTACTGATGGTTGCACTTGAGTTTTTGTTAAAAGAATAGGAATCACATAAGTGGATGAGCTAGAACCCACTCACATCAATAAGTGCATTATATCTACTAAACAATGAAAGAATGAGTATATCATCAATTGAATATCATATCTCCATGAAGATTCATAGCTCAAGAATCATGATGGAAGAACTTGAATCACAATGGAAGAACTTACATCATAAGCTACACAAGAATGTGCTTGAAGTTATGGGACAAAACTCACATTGAGTTTTATGTTATATGATTTGAAGATCCTCCATGGGTAATGAACTAACAATGAGTTCAGAAAGTTAGTTCTGAATGTTGCTCAGAATGTTTAAGCAGAGTTCAGAAGGTTGTTCTTATACAAAACCAGAATCTCAAGAACATTATCAAGAACATGCAAGGTACACGTGACATGAATAAATGTCCAGTAAAGTACATTGGCATTGATCAATCAAGCAATAAAGGCATTTACAAGATTAATGTCAAAAAGGATATTCAATGTTCATTCAAGACTATGAACACTTGCAGTACTAAGAATATTCCAAAGAGAATATCATCCTAGATGTTACAATCACTGCTCTTCATTGTTATTTCACTATTAGGATTTGATTACATCAAATGATAGTCTTACAAATCATTCTAAGTGAAACAAATGAACATTCTGATGATCGGAATGTTCAGCTCTGCACATACTTTAACTGTGAACATTATAGTAGGTAAAAAGCAAAAGTAAAAGCAAAAGCAAAAGGCAAGCTCAAAGTATGATTCAATTAGAATTAGACACATAAGGGAGCAGGAACTGTTTAGTATCAGAAAATCCCTTAAAGCATGAGCCTGAAGATTGCAAATCCACTACTCTCTCTCCTGCACACAATCCAATGCAGATCTGGAGCAACTTTATCCAACTTTATCCAGCCACATTCTAGTGTATGTGGAAAAGTTAATACTTATGGATATTGCCGAGAAAATCATATGAAACGCATATGACAAGCCCATAAACTCATGTGTTCATTCATACATGATGAACCTAGATGAAGATCATGATGAACAACAACTTTCTGATGTTCATCCTGAAGAACACAACAACATTTTGATGTTCATCCTATGATCCGAATGTTTACCCAGAATTTCAAGTAAAAGCTTGTGGGGTCCATGACACATGGCATAACACCATTGGACACCCTACAACGGCTATATGAGCCCAAAAACTCTATAAATACAGATCAAAGGCTCAACATTACTTGCACCATTGCAAAACATACAAGAAAACAACTAAGATTGTTTGAAGCTTTAGCATCTGAAATTTGTCATCACAAAGATTCCAAGAAGTATTTTTTAGTGTAAATCAATTCTCTTTCTCTTATCTTTTCAAAGATAAACTCCTTCCTCCATTCTTCTCCTCTTGTTTGTTTTCAAACATTCAAAACTCCATACAAATTGTAAACAAAGTCTCATCTAGCTTTAGGGGTATTAAAGTGTTAGTTTGAGAAAAGGTTGTAAAAGTCTAAGTGGGTAACTTAGTAAGAAGGTGCAAGCCTGCTGAGGCTTAGAGAATACAGTTGTTGAAATTGTTCAGTTGAACAAGATTGTAAAGTGCAGGATTTGAGAGGTTATCTCAAGGATCATAGTGGAAACTCTCATAAGATTGTGAGGAGTGGACTAACCCACCTTGGGTGAACCACTATAAATTTATGTGTGTTCTTCTTCTCTTCGTTATACTTTTTTTTTACAGTATACACCACACACACAAACACATTTATCTGTTTAAACTGTTTTCGCATAAACACTTCAGAATGTTCCGAAGTCAGTTTACTAACTTAACCATTCTATGTCCAAACTTGAGAATCAGTTTTAAGGTACAAGTTTAATTTTAAAAGGGTCACAATTCAAACCCCCCTTCCTTGTGACTATTATTTTCACTTCAATTGGCATCAGAGTGTGCCTCTATGGTTTGAGCACTTAACAGTGTATGAGGAAAAGATCCAGAAAGAAGTGATGCCAAAACCTGTAAATCAAAATGCATGTCACATATGCAACAACATGGGATATTTCAAATCTAAATGCCCTCTGAAAAAGAAAATGCAAATATGGCAACCGGAGATGATTTTGAAGAAAAAGAAGAAGTCAGAATATGAGTAAAGACAAACACAAAATGTGAAGAGGTAAGAAATTCGAACCCTTATCTTTTATATAAAGTGTTTAATAGTATCTCATATGACTCATGCATTTTATCTTAAAAGTATGAACTTTTAAATAATAAATTTTCTTGTATAAAAAAAGAAAATGTGAAACTACTATTCTTGAATGATATATATCTTAAAACCATTCAAAAATTTTAGCACTCTCATTTTAAAATATTTGAGAAACATAAGATCCTCAATGAGCAAAAATTTGTAAGATTTAGAAAAGTCTGAATTTTTGAAACAAAATGTTATTTTTTTGAAAAAGGATATAACCAACTTTCTAAAGTTTGTTAAGACTTTTAAAAAAGCTGGTTTAGGATTCAGAACCTATCACCAAACAAAAGTGAGAAGGTGAATGAAACATGTTCATTTTGAAAAAGAATTTAACATTCTGAACCTGTATGTTTTTTTTTTATATAAAAAGAAACTTGAGAAAAATCCTCATTTCAAAAAGAGATTTTATCCTAAATTAGAATAATCTCAAAAGGTTGAGATTGGTAAAATATAATTTTCTTATTTCAACAAATTTGATCATCTTAAATCAGAATGTGGTCATAAGAAAGAATATTTCAAGAAGAGAAACACTAACCTCCAAGGACCCGAAGTAATACGGGTACCAAAAGCTTTACTAATTTGTGATGCAGGAATGTCTTCTAAATTTCTAGGAAAAACTTGATTCATGGACAAATTATGTTCAAGAAATATGTGGAGATCAAAATGATGAAGATTCAGAAACTTCTGAAGATGATGTTGAGTTGTTCTAGAACAATGGAACAATTTAAAATGAGTTCAAGTCAAAGAACCAAAACTTAATTATTTGCACACCTCTAATAAGCTATCATCTGGGATCACCTAAACAGGAACCACAACCTATTCTAGAATACACCAAACCTGATTATGATTCCATAAATCTCAAGATGTCCCTAAAATCCTCCATAACATGATTAAATACACTTTACTCCCTAGATGTGGAACCTTTGATGCTGATACTGATTTATGTATCATGTATCATCTCATGACCAAAACAAAACTCGACCTCTGCTTCATAATCCTTCAATACATGATTGATTCTTGTTTGGCTGTCAAATAAAAAGTTGTTGAGTTGTCATATGGGATCCATATGACTCCCATCTTTAAGGTTGCACAAGTATCCCTAGAAGGTGAAGAAAGTAAATACACCTTCATGAAATTCACAACCAAAACCTTAGGATAACTTCACATCACCACTTCAAACATGCCAACTCCAACTTCAAGAACATCTGGATTTGTGAAAAAACATGCAGATTAGAAAGTTCAAAAAACTAGGAAGAAAAGATGAGTTGATAAGGTTAGAAACATATCCAGCATTCAGAAGGAAGAAGGAGATGAATCTCTTGAAAATATGGAAGATGATGAAGCTCATTCTCTTCCAGCCCTGGAGTTGTTTCAACAAGTTGCTGAGCTTGCAAGAAAAGCAGTTCAGAATGTTGCTGGTGAGAATGAAGAACAACTTCAGAAAAAGATGAAGTTGTTAAAGAAGAAATTACACAAGATGAGGGTGTCACTCAAATGGAAGATGATGAGATACCTCAAGAGGCTCATATGGTTGCTGGAATCACTGAAGAAGACAGTCAAAAGATTGACTCGGTTGGTGATGTATCTCTCCAAAAAGAAGAAGAGAATGTTGCTGAAAAGGAACATCAGAAGGTTGACACTCCTCAGAATGTTGAAGAAAACCTTTTTAACCAAGATCAGAGAGTTGCAGAAAATATTGAGCAAGTTGCTCAAGAAGTTAATGAAGATACTCAGGAAGTTGCAGAAATATTGGCTTCTAAGATGATGATCAAATGGAATTTTCAACTGGTTTTGATCTCAACATAGAAGATCTAAACTCATGCTTCAATACTGATGTGTTTCAAGATGCTCATGAAACAGTTCAGATTGTTCAAGAAACATCTGAAACTGAAGATCAGAATGCTCGTGAATCTGCATATCATAATGTTCAGGAAAATGCTCCTGATGCTGAAGCTACTCAATCAAAAAAATTGAAAGCTTCAAAGTTTAGTCCTCTATTTTCAAGCAAGGTATAAACAATCTACTTTGAGAAAATTGGTCAGCAAGAGCTATTACTCAAAGAAGATTCAATAACTTTGGAAGATTAAAGAATGTTGGATCAAACATCAAGGACCTTATTGTCATAAGAACTGGACTCATATGATGCAAATAAGAGAATGATTTTTGCAAGCTCAAGATTGAAGATGGTTTGATCAAAAGACTTGTCAAAAACAACAAGGAGAAAAACAAGTCTTCCAATATCAAGTATCTACCTAAGATTCTAAACAGTCTCTGCATTCACTTGCTACAATGAGTGGAAGTGTTTGAGAATGTCATTAATGTTGATCATATATCATGTTCTCAACAGATTGTCTTTCAATCTCAACTATATGATTGAAGAACAAGAATACTTCTCATATTCTATATGAATTGGCTTTCACACTCACATTCAAGCATTTTAAGATGCTTCTGAAAAAAATGAAGTGTATGAGAAGGATTATCAAATCTTCGACAAAAAGAATTTGACAACAATGAGGGTATTTGAATCACAAAAACTAGGAATAAGAGAAAAGTTGAGAAAGTTAGAATCTCTCAGAAGAAGAAGATGCATCTCCTAAAAATGATCCTATGGAAGCAGATCCTCCAGCAATGGATCAAGACATCTCTGGAGAAACTTTCCAGAAAGTTTCTGATAATGCTAACGAAGCAGTTCAGAAAGCTGATGAAACTCAGAATGTTGAAGAACTTCAAAATGAAGTTGATGTTGCTGAGAATGAATGTCAGCAAGTTGAAGAAATACCTCAAATATTGAGATTGCAACTAATGAGGTTTAGAAAGCTGATGCAACTACAGAAACATGAATTCAGAAAGTTGATGCAGCTACTAAAGGATGGAACTTAGAAAGTTGATGAAGTTCCTGTATAACAACTTCAAAAGGTTAATGAAATTGAAGAAGCTTGTGGAAAAATACCACTGAAAGCTAACAAAGCTGAAAGCTTTTATTGGATAAGGATCCTTTAATATCCTCTACTGCTAAAACAATTTCAAAATCTGAAGTTGATGTTACAAATATCATGAGTGAACTCCAGTTTGATGAACAAGAAATTGTTCTAGAATCTGATATGGGAAATGACCCTCTGTCATTAAAAGATCAAGATATGCATGATGTTGCTAAAATTCTAGCCACACACATGCTTAGTGAAAACACTACCACAAAGGATTCCATCTGAACAAAGCATTCCATCTGTTAACCAGATGTCTGCAGATCCTGCTCAAATAGCTTCAGGATCCCTCCCATCTGAGCAAGTTCAACACATGGCCTACCAAACTGCCCACCTACTTCAGAAACATCTGGATGAAGCCTCTAGCTAAATAAATAGTTTTTGATGATGTTCCTTTTATATTGATTATGTTTGTAAATTTGTTAAGCTCTTAGTTTGTGTAATAGCACCCTAGAAGATCAGGCATTCATGGAAAACGTGTTTCAAATTATTTTCTTTCAAAATTGCATTTCATGTGCCTTAGAAAACATGCATTTGCTTTCTGACTCAGTATGAATCGTATCAAACAAGGCTTGAATTGATTCATATGTCTTTCAAAATTAACATGATGTTCTCTTACTTCACATGAATCGTATCACCTTCATTGTGAATCGATTCATGTATGAATCGTATCATTTATTGTTTGAAACGATTCATCAAACTCTCTGACATGTTCTGAATCGATTCAAACTTGTTTTGAATCGTATCAACCACCTTCTGGGCAGTTTGAGTCGTTTCATTTTTCTCTTGACACGTTTCATTCTTCATCATATTTTCCCCTTGTCTTATGTGGTTTTAATTGATTCAACTAGTAAGTAAAATGATTCACACTGTTAATTTTGTGCGAAAATTTAGCTTTTCCCCTTCCTCCTATATATTGTTTTCTTCTCACAACTCCAAAATTATTGAATCATTTGTATCTATTCTCTCTAGGTCTCACAAACTCATTGTCCATACATTCTTCAAGATTAAACACTTTTTCTTAGAATCACTTTGTTCTTTGAGTGTATAGATTCTTTAGGGTGCTAGTAGGGATTGTAAGTTGGTTCTCTCAAGAAGATTGGTTGGGTTTAATCAAGGCTTCAAAGGAAGTGAATAATCTCATTCCACCTCCAAAGGATCTGGGGGTCTTTCTAACCGTTCTTGAAGTCGAAGGGGGTTCGTTTACCGGACGTAGCATTGAAGACTCGAGTGAAGAGTTCGAAGGAGTGCACGAGTATTCAAGGATCCGAAGATTCAAGTAATGAGTCATTAATTAGTGTTTTTAATATATTATTTGAGTATATTTAATTTAGATTTTATGTGTTTTTATTTCCTTTTTAGAACTATTTTACTTTAATTGAAAGTTATTTAATATCAAGAACAAATATTTGAAAGATATAGTCTTGGAGCAAAAGAAAGGAGATTTGGAGTTGATTTGGGTCAAAAATATGAAGATTCTGTGCAAAAATACAGACACATCCCGTGCCTCCAACAATTCAAAGAGCCTAAGCCACCAGAGAGGTTGGCACGGCCCGTGCCTCCAGTGGCACGGCCGTGCGCGACCACCAGCATCTTCTTTTGCTGCTTTTTGCTTCCTGGACAAGCTGCCTTCTAGTTAATTTCTGACCTAAAACCCACAGTTTCTTGTGGAACACTCTATTGATGTATTTCTTGGGGCTTAAGTAGTTTTAGGCTATAAATAGAGCAGCTAGCAAACATATTCATTGATCTTTTGTTCTTGGAAATTAATAAGTGACAATTATTTCTTTGAATAAAAGTTTTCCTTTTTATTTATTTTATTTCATGTTCTTCTTCTTCTTCTCTTCTATGTGTACAATGAAGATGTGTGAGTAGACTTCTTTGTCTTGGGATTGTTGCATGAGTCTAATGACCTAATCCCTATCTATTTTCTGATCTATTTCACCGTTTTTATAATGAATTAACAAGTATTAATTGATGGACTGAAAAGTTAAGTTTAATAGTTGTTAATTCATAATCACAAATATTAATCGAAGGATCGAAAGATGAAGTTTTGATATTGGAACAAGTGAAATTAGACAAGGATTACGAAACATGAAAATAGTCTAGCAAACCTTGAGACAATAAAGTTTCGTACTTCAAGGATTTCAATAGCAATCAACCATGAAAATATACGTGGTTGATAGAGAAACACATTCACTGAGACCGAAAGGAGATGTGATAGGCTAAAGAGAAACTTGTCTTTAGAAAATAGGTCCAACATAAAGTTCTAGGTTTAGGGTTTGGTTTGTGAAGGATTTGTCACCATGACGAACCAATAATCCCAAGGCGCTTTTTTTATTATTATTTTCAACTTTTAAAAATCTCAACTTTTCAACTTGAACTCTCATCTAATCATTCATTGAAAGTTAATTGAATTCATACCTCCCTGTCAGAACGATACTCTTTTATTACTACTACGGTAAACCGTGCACTTGCAGATTTACACCATCATTAAGAAGCACCAAATTGGTGAATGTGTACTTCATCAAGAAGAGTAGAGGTATTTAAATAAAATAAATCACGACACGCAGGCCGTATTTAAATAAAATAAATCATGACACGCAGGTCATATTTAAATAAAATAAATCACGACACGCAGGCCGTATTTAAATAAAAGGACAAACGCC
>Ga0228711_1001607_pt1 | contig 33611 bp, 26 predicted proteins | sample MedpolnodulmetaG_2_FD_177996 | JGI IMG/M metagenome (GOLD analysis project Ga0228711, IMG submission 177996) | Root nodule microbial communities from Medicago polymorpha collected in Santa Monica, California, United States - brown nodules | ecosystem: Host-associated > Plants > Roots > Nodule... | reverse complement strand
GTTTCATTTCTGTTTATTGTTTCATCATCGGTGGATGAGCTAGCTTATTGAAATAATTTTACCTTGATGTTACATGTTCAGTGGAATCGCAAAGCCCATATGGTCAGCGTAGTGCTGTCATATGTCTGAAGGATCGTCCCACCCCAATGAAATATCCCCGTTTTCCCGGGACACCAACTAAAGAACCATTGTAAGATGGATGCTCACTCTATTGGCTGTATTCTGCTGTTCTTCTGACCCAATCCTATCACCTTTTTTGAACCATTGTCTGAGAGAAGGACCCATATGATGTGCACCAGCGACCTGATTTTCCGCTTATATAGGACAAATTTTTGATATAACTTATTATAATTGTAGTGTTGTTTTTTGAATAGTAAGGGTGCTATGAGTTATGACTTTGTTATAGTATATCTTGTGATGCTACTCTACTTGCACACATACAAAGCATTGCAATATGCCTTGTCCTATATATAAAAAAAAGTTGGGTCAACAAAAGTTGATGTATCTACTTCAAAACTTAGACGACATACATCAACTTTTGTTGATCAAACTTTTTCTTATATATAGGACCAAAAGGACTTTTGGTGATTACGATTATGATTTACTTTGAGCCTTTGGAGACATTGATGGACCTGAAGGCAATGCAGAAATCTCCTCTGACAATGACAAGGGAAATAACTAGATATATAATTGTAGATTTCCATTGCCATATGTGTGATGGCAATTATCCTAGAAGTATGTTTTAAAAGTTGGACCTTAATCTTTGTTTACTTGTTATGATTATCTTGGATTTGCAATAAGTTCAGATTACTCTGCTCAATAAATTTGATTTGTTCTCAACTCCCTGGCTGATTATGCATATCTTGTTCTTTCCTTTGAAATTCATGGAGAAATTAAGAAAATCATACTACTCGTATAATTAGGGAACTATGCTCCAATGTTTACTTTCATATCATATCTTTCAGTTGGTTCTCCATTCATGATTGTCAATATGTGGGTTTGAGACAGATTTATATATCAATATATAGATTGATAGATACATTTATAAGTGCTATGTTGAAAGCCAAGATCATATCAGTGCTCAAAATGCAAAGAGCCTAAGCCTGAGTGAAGGATAGGGCAAAGATGAAAATTCCACCCAAGAAATTAGGAGATAACTAGTTATCTGAGAACAATTGTGGACATGAAAGTTCAGTTGGAGCTCTCATCCCATGCGTTGGGAGCATGTACAGTATGTTTCAGTGTTCCTACCAAGAATGTGGAGCTGGAGTCCAACAAGCACAAAAAGTGGAACTCATGCTAAAAAATTAGAGAAAGAGAAACATAAGAGATCCTCCTTGCTGCTTTTCTGGTTTGTGCCTTGCTGGTTTGATTGCAACAGCAAAAGGTGTCATGTTGGTTTGTTTCATTGAAGTAGCTCGCTAAGTGGACTGTGGTTTATCATTGCCAATTTTATTGCAGAGTAGCAGTTTCATTATTTATGTGTTGCTTTATTTTATTATTTTTTAACTTTGATTGTATCTGTACTGTTATATTCAGCTTTAAAGAAGGCAATGTATGAATGCATAATTCAAATATTTGATTCAATTGACTTGGATCAATCCTGATTCATTTAAATCACCAATATGCGACTCGGGTATGTAACACCAACTTTTATAGTAGTAACTAGTAAGTTCTTGTTTTGTTTGTATAAAGCTAGAAGTCTGTATGTAATAAAACGATAAGAGTGAAACAACTAAAAATATTGGTCACATACCTAGTTTCTTGGTAATAAGTTGCAAGTTCTTGATGGATTTCTCTGCATGTAGAGAGGCGTTGAGGTTGTGGTTCTTCAACAGGCTTCATCTAAGAACTTAAAAAATTGTTTTGGTCAAGTGTGATTTCCAAGAGCTACTTGAAGCATGTTTTGTGATACAGTTCATCAGTGTGAAAGGAGTTGGATAAATAAACTGAGCAGTGATATTTAATAGTAATGGATAGCAAGTTAAAGCAAGATCAACAACCTAATTATATACTTAACGATAGATAACAAATAAACTTTTTGTCCTAGTGAGCTAATCAGCACAATAATATATTCTTAGAAGGAAAAATAAAAATGAAGAAAAATGTAGTATCAAAATCAACAGCACAGACCAAACTTGTAGATGTAAATATTCTTAACTGTGGTGATTGTGCAATGCTTTCCATCCACTCTCAACCTAACAACAATAATATGAACTCAAAAATCAAGCACTGACACAATTGACTTACACAGGGAAGGGAATTTGTATTTAAATTGACGATCACTTGAGTTGGCCGGAACCTTCTTCAATATTGTCAATCTGGTATGGCCTTCTAAGATTGTATTTATGTTGATAACCATGCTAGTATATGGTTTCTGCTTACTCATCCTACGATGAAATGAAAATCATAGAAACAATAAATAGTAGGCTTAACTGCACTTTTAGACCCCTAAGTTTCAAAATGTTGCGATTTTGGCCCCTTTCGTCCCAAAATTGCTAAGAAGACGACATGTGTCCCAAAAAAGGGGCCAAAATCGCAACTTTTTGAGAAGATAAGGGGTCAAATGATCATATTTCCCTTATGTTAGGGGGTCAAAAGAGCATATTTCCCTAAACATGGGGGTCACTTTTGTCATTTTTTTTCATAGGGGGTCAAAATCGCAACTTTTTAAAACTTAAGGGGTGAAAAGTGCACTTTAGCCTAAATAGTATGGTGATACTAATATAACTCTAGACAAACACCTAAATACAAGAGTAAGGTGGTGTACCTCTTCAAAAAGGGAACATAATCTTGATCCTATTGTTTAGTAAAAAGAAAACAAAAAGCTGACATTTTAGTATCAGAAGATTAAAAACATATACACTCTTGCACCTAAAAGCATTGCTATCTTTATAATAATAACACCTTTGCTTGCCGGTATTTTCTTAGAAACATGCACCATGCTAAGGTGCATGTTGTAAAACAATAATCATTAAATAAACAAAACAAGACATTCATTAGAGCCATATAAGTCAAAACAAGTACAATTCATGGCAGGGTTTGGGATATTTCACAACCAAGTCCTAGAATTCATGTGCTGCAGTATTTCCGTATGTTCAGAATTATATGGTCTATGTCAGCATACTTCACCAGGGCACCCAAGCAACATTTAATTTAATTTAATAGAAAGCCCATTATCTGATTATATTAACCCACTCGGAAACCCTTAAAAACCCTAGCGAACAACCTTCATTCTGATTATTGCACGTTTTGTGAGAAGCAACATATTGGTTCAAATCCAATGGCGAATCCCAGTTTGAGGAAGTTGAAACGGAAACTCAACATATTCTCAGTGGCAGTGTACGTGGTATTATTATGCTGTTCTTTCGGATTGATTTCATTTGTTCAATTTATTATTAGTAACGTTTCATCGCTAGTTTGAAATGCGTTGAATTATTATTATTATTATTATTATTATTATTATTATTATTATTATTATTATGATAGATGCAGAAAAAAGAAAAGAAAAATTAGAGGATGAATTCGAGGACTGCTCCATGCTCGAGTATATCCCCAGGGGTATTATTGTTGTTTCTGATTTCATTTGTTTGAGTTTAGATGGTTTCATTGTGATTTTTGAATGTGTTGTTGTTGGTATTTATTCATTGATTGATTTATGATGCAGTAAAAGGAGAAGATTATGAGTACACGGACATTTCATACTTGAGAAAATACTTAACCAATGATGATTTCATGGACATTTCAAAATTGAGCAAATACCTGACCTCTGCTGATTTCAACTATGTCCACGAAAGTATTACCACTCTTCTTTCTTGTTAATGTTTATAATGTGTATGGTAATTATTATAATTATTGATCGATGTAGGAAAAATAAAAGAAGAACAATTTGAGGACAGCAGCTATATGAGCGTGAAATCGAATTTGTTTCCTATGGTATTTATTGTTCTTTCTGATTTAAGAATGTTTCTTCATGAGTTTAGAATGTGTCTTGTAATTATTATTATTGATTGATTCATTATCAGAAGATGAAGAAGAATCTGACGACACTGACACTTCAAACTTGAGAATCAATGGTATTATTGTTCTTTCTGATTTAAGAATGTTTCTTAATGAGTTTAGAATATGTCCAGTAATTATTATTGATTGATGCAGAAGATGAAGAATCTGATGAGTTCGCATATATCATCAATGGTATTGTTGTTCTTTCTGATTTTATTTGTTTGATTTAACAATGTTTCATCATGATTAGTCAATTCGATTATGCGCCTGTTTAGAATTAGAATGTGTTGGGTGATTTGATTATTGATTCATGTAGGAGGAGGACAAGAAGTGGAAGAATCCGAGGACATTTCAAGCTTGGAGGAGCTGAGCTCTGATGAGCAAACGTGTAAATCAGCAGATGTAAATGATGATGATAATGGGTGTGTATTGAATTGAGTTTTCAAAGGATTTTTTAAGACTTTTTGGTTATTATAAACATGAAGCTGAAGGCAACACCACAATGACAAGGAAAAATATCACTTGATATAATATAATAGTAGATGTTCATTGCCACTTGTGTGATGGCAATTATCTTAGTAGGATAGTGGAGTAGTAGTTTGTTTTAGGACTTGGACCTTGCTTCAATCTAGGACTTGAGATTCCTCTTGATTGAGGCGGATTTGACAAAGTTTTTCAAATTTTACATCTTTTCTTGCTATATTAGTTTGGTTGGGAGGATATTCCTCTTCAGGAGAAGAGAAGGTATGGACTGAGTAGTTTTCATCATGTTTCCAATGCCAACATACCTTGATGAAATGGGATGTTTTTAATTTGTTGTGCTTCAAAGGATTAAAGACGCTCTTTGCATATGATAGATAGTTAAGATTTTTGGCTTACTTGTATACCGTGAAAAAAAATCAAGATTAAGAGAATTACAAAGTAAAGACTTGATAAAATTAGTCAAAATGAACTACAAGTAATTAAAATTCACCATTCTAGTGATTTTACCAACTTCATAGGGGTGTTCAAATAATTCAGTTAACTGAACCAACCTAGTGAGTTCTCAAAGCTCAAGACTTCTTCTGTTGGGCATCCCCATCTCTCCCTTTGATTCTTTATAATTCATATTCATATTTTTTTAAATTAAAATATTGTGGAAACATAGTCGGAATCAGTGAAGAAAAAACAGGGCATGAGGTATTTAAGTAGTTGCAATGAATTTGTCAAGATAAATCATTGAAATTGAACAAAAAAGATGCCTAAAATATCGACATTGGTGTTGCAAGAATGGAGACATATTGCAGACTAGTCAATCCCTGATCACAATCTAGATTTCTTAAGAGGATAATGTGGATGGTGAGAGTAGTGAGAACACTGATAATAGTGGATAATGACACATTGGTGAGAATGTAGTTGATAGAGATGAACTACACTCATCTGATGATCAACTTCTTTTGAGAGAACTTTTCTCACCAACCAACTTTCACTTCACCTCTCATGATGAAATCTTTCAAGCACTTGACATCTGACAACTTGACTGGCTTCAATAGAAAAAACTTTGCTCCTTCCTCCAGGCACCTGCAAATCAGTGAGAGTAAAACTATTAAGAAGCATGACTAGAAATACTGGCCACATAAAAGCATAAAAATTTAAAGCAGACCGATACTTCTTCTTGCTAGGTAGATAATATGTTGCAATGTTTTACTAAATAGTCAATTAGTTTGTATCAATTTTATTTATTTTTCTTTTAGTTTCCCAGTTTATTGTTTCTCAATCAACTCGGTCTCTAAATTAAATGCTTTCATACGATGATAACACCTAAAACTTATTCGAGGTAAAAGAATTTGGCCGTGTATTTATTGAGGGAAGGACTTATTTTGGAAATTAAATTTTCAGAGAAGCCTGCATCACTCGATTCTCTACAATCACTTCATTCCCTAGTGTTAAACGCAACATGACTTGTAGCATAAGCTTCAATAGGATTAACAGTTAGCACCCATGCACCTCTATAGGAATTTATGTACTGATTGGTAGCAGATTCAGATTGTATGCATATTTAAACGAGAGAACCAAAGAAACGCCAAATTAGAATTCACGAGTGTAAGGAATTCAACATAGAATTAACATCTCATAACAAGTCACGAAGAACAATGAGGTAATTTAGTTTTAATTTGTGTTATTCATATATAATTAGCCCAATTTAACTACAAAGCCCGTAATGATACTATACATTAACCCATTTAAAAACCTAAAAACAAAAACCCTAGAGAACAACAACTAACGAATCACCTTAGCTCCACGAACTAAAAATATTTGTGAGAAGCAACTGTATATTCGTAGTTCCAATCCCAATGGCGAATCCGAGTCTGAGGGAGCTGAAATGGAAAATCAAACAGTTTTTCGGCAGGTATCATTGTTCTTTCTGGTTGATTTCATTTGCGTGCTTAATTTACTGATAATAATAATAATAATAATAATTTCTTCATTATGATTTGTTCAATTGAATTGTGTGCATGCTTGTTTATATTTCGTTGGTCTGATTAATAATTATTGATGCAGCTGAGGAAGAACCAAAGTCGATAAAGAGAAAATTATCACATGGACATTTCACCATCCAATATATCGAGGAAAATATGATGGACCGTTTCCCCAGGGCTATTATTGTTCTTTCTGATTTCATTTGTTTGAATTTAGAATGTTTCATTTTGATTTTTGAATGTGTTCTTGTTGGTAATTATCGATTGATTGATGGATGGAACGATCAATGATGTAGTAAAAGTAGAAGATTCTGAGTTCATTTCAAACTTGAGAAAATACCAGAGCTCTCATAAGTACCAATATATTCCCAAGGGTATTATTGTTCTTTCTGATTTCATTTGTTTCTAATTTAACAATGTTTCATTATGATTTTTTAATATGTTGTCGGTAATTATTGATTGATTGGTTGATGGATCGATCGATTGATGATGCAGTAAAAGTAGAAGATTCTGAGTACAAGGACATTTCAAATTTGAGAAAATACCTAAGCCCTGATGCGCGTACGAGTATATCATCAATGGTATTATTGTTCTTTCTGATTTTATTTGTTTCAGATTTAACAATGTTTCATCATATGATTAGTTCAATTCAACTGTGTGCTTGTTGATTCTTGCAGGAGGAAAAAACGAAGAATCTGAGGACATTTCAACCTTGGAGGAGCTGAGCTCTGATGATTCTGAAGATGATGACTCTGTTTGTGGTGATTATGCCTTAGTTTGAGTGTTTGATGATTCTGAAGGCAACACCAAAATCTCTTGTGACAATAACACAAGGAAAAAATGTCACTTGATGTATAATAGTAGATGTTCGTTTTCCACTTATGTGATGGCAATTATCATATAGTAGGCTAGTATTAGTAGTATGTTTTAGGAGTATGACCTTAATTCACTTTGTTTTCTTGTTATTAGTATCTTGGATTCGTAACAAGTTTGGATTGTTCTCCCCAATGAATGCTTTTTGTTCTTCCTTCCCTCGCTTATTATGGGTATCTTGTTCTTTCGTGTGATTTATTAGTAAGAGTGGCATTGTAGTTCCATGTAGAAGAAGCAACTCCAACTGTGTAACTTGTTCTTTCTGGTTAATTTCATTTGTTTGATTTATTATTAATAGTAATGTTTCATCATTATGATTTGTTCAATTCAATTGTGTGCGTGTGATGGGATTTGATAATAACAGAAATATAAAGATGATGAAATGATAAGAAAAAGAGATGAAATTCTGTAATTGTATTAATACTCAGATTCACAATTACAAGAGAAAGAGAAATAAGGAAAATGACAGATAATAAATTGGTAATGGATAACTACCAATCCCTAAGCCACAGGCTTCCCAAATCACACAAGGTGACCCCACAAATCAAAACTGAAAGATTGCCTGATTATTCCTTAACATTCCTTCTGCTTATAAGCCCACTTCATGCATCACCTGCCTTCTTTGCCACGTCACCTGCTTTTGTCCTTTTTCCTAGTATAGATTTTCCAAACTTTTGATCTTGGCCCATAATCCAAGCCTACACCTTCTTCTTTAGTCGTGTTTCCATCAATTCCCCCCTCCTTGAAAACAGCCTTGTCCTCAAGGCTAAATTCAGGAAATTGTCCTTTCAACATGTCATTGTCTTCCCATGTGACATCTTCCAAATACTTATGCTTCCACTTGATTAAGCTCTGAGACACCTTAGAATCACCATTTCTTACAATTCTGGACCCCAGCACCTCTTCAGGATAAACATCTTCAGTATCATCCACCTCTAAATCTTTAGGTAATTGACCTTGTACTTGATAACTACCTACTGCCTTTTTGAGCAAAGAAATGTGAAACACAGGATGTATCTTTGAGTCAGCTGGTAGTTTTAATTTGTAAGCTACTTCTCCAATTTTCCTGTCTATCTGGAACGGGCCGTAAAACCTGGCAGCTAACTTCTGATATATCCTCTTCACAACTGACTGCTGCCTGTGAGGTCTCAACTTGGGGAAAACCCATTCCCCTACTTCGAAAGATAAATCTCTTCTCGTCTTATTTGCGTAGCTAGCCATCTGTTCCTGAGCTTTCAGCAAGTGCCTCTTGAGTTGATTCAAAGCCTCATCCCTTTCACTTAATTCAACAGCTACAGCAGCCACTTTGGTTTCATTGGTTAAAAACTTCACTATAGGAGGAGCTTGTCTCCCATACACTGCTTCAGCCCAAGGTAACCAATAAGACCAGGTCTTGGGGTGGTCAGAAGCAAAACACCTTAAGTAACTTTCAAGGCATCTATTAATGACCTCTGTTTGCCCATCAGTCTCACTCAGGATGGTAAGCTGAGCTCATCTTCAATTTGGTTCCCTGCAACTTAAAAAGTTCCAACCAAAAGTGACTCACAAAAATGGGATCTCTATCACTGACCAGTGAACTAGGAATACCATGCAACCTCACCACTTCTTTCATAAAAACCTCAGCAATGGATTTAGTAGTGTATGGATGTTTCAGCAAGATGAAATGGCTATATTTAGACAACCTGTCCACTACTACCAACACAACCTCATATCCTTTAGATTTTGGCAGCCCAGTAATAAAATCTAAAGATAAATCTTCCCAAATAGCATTAGGGATTGGTAAAGGTTGAAGCAGACCTCCAGGAGTAGTAGCACTATACTTTTGTCTCTGACACACATCACATGCTCTGACAAAATCTCTTGAACTTTTTTGCATCCCCACCCAATATAAGGAATCTGCCAACCTCCTATATGTTCTAAGTAAATCAGAATGACCACCAGCAGGAGTACCATGGAATTCTTCTAGTAACCAAGGAATGGATGGTGATTTAGGGGAAATTACTAGCCTTCCATGATACAGCAGTATCCCCTGTTTCACTTCATACCCATCATTAGCTTCAGGATTCTCCTGTACTTTACTAGTCAGCTGTTGAATGTAAGGATCTATAGCTATCTCTTCTAATATTTTCTTCCTATCATCCCATAAAGGATAAGAAATGATAGTGTTCATTTCTTCTTCATCAAAACACCTTGACAAAGCATCAGCAATCTTGTTCTCTAGCCCATGCTTGTATTTGACTTCAAATTGATACCTAGGTAATTTGGCCAACCAACATTGCTGATCAGGTGAAGAGATCCTTTGTTGCAAGAAATGTTTCAGACTTTTGTGGTCAGTATACACCACAAACTTCTTTCCCAATAGATAATGCCTCTAGTGTTGAATACACAACACCAATGCCATCAGTTCCTTCTCATATACTGACTTTGACAAATTTCCATCAAAAAGAGCTTTGCTGAAAAATGCTATAGGTTGCCTCTGTTGCATCAACACTGCTCCAATTCCTCTTCCAGCAGCATCACATTCCACTTCAAAGGGGATACTGAAATTAGGCAATAACAAGACTGGTGGGGTGGTCATGGCAGTCTTTAACTTCTGAAAAGCTCCAATGGCTTATGCTCCTCAAGAGAAATTGTCTTTCTTGGTCAGTTCTGTCAATGGTTTTGCTAGTTTACCATAGTCCTTGATGAACCTTCTATAATAGCCTGTGAGACCCAAAAACCCACGCACTCCTTTGACATTCTTGGGTTCTGGCCATGCTAAGATGCACTTCACCTTCTCAGGGTCAACTGCTACGCCATTCCCAGATATGATATGGCCAAGGTAGTTAATCTGAGCACACCCAAATTTACATTTTGATTGATTAGCTATAAAACTGTTAGTTAATAAAACAGCTAAAACCAATCTCAGATGATACAGATGTTCTTGCATATTTTTACTGTATACTAAAATGTCATCAAAGAAAACTGGGACAAATTTCCTTAGATAAGGCTTGAATATGTCATTCATCTCAGCTTGAAAGGTAGCAGGGGCATTCATAAGACCAAAAGGCATTACAAGGTATTCATAATGGCCATTATGAGTTCTAAAAGCAGTTTTAGGAATATCATGTTCATGTACCCTAATTTGATGGTAACCAGATTTTAAATCTATTTTTGAAAATATAGAAGCCCCATTTAATTCATCTACCAATTCATCAACTATGAGAATATGGTACTTATCTGGAATGGTGGCCTTGTTCAAAGCTCTGTAGTCTATACACATCCTCCAACTCTTATCTTTTTTCCTCACCAAAATTACAGGACTGGAATATGCACTGTTACTGGCTCTGATTATCCCTGCCTCCAGGAGTTTTGCCACTTGTTTCTCAATCTCCTCCTTCTGGTGATGAGGGTATCTGTAAGGCCTTACATTGATTGACCCATGATCAGGAAGAAGATTAATACGATGGACCTTTGACCTCTCAAGTGGTAGCTGAATCTAGTGTTTGAACACCTCATGGAATTCCTTCAGAATGTCTTTCAACTCTTGAGAGTCCATTGTTTTGTTAGCTTCAATAGATTGGAGCTGAGACCACCACCACTCCATTCCCAGCTTTCCCTGTTTGTTCTTCAAAAAAGAATTCAAATCACCTTGGTTGCTGTTAGAACCTCCCAGACCTTGTAATTTAACGAGCTGGTTATCCTGGATAAATTGCATCGTCAGCAGTTTCGAATCCATCACCACCTCCCCTAGAGTACTTAGCCAAGCTACTCCAAACACCATGTCCAACCCTCCTAATTCCAGCACCAACACATCAACCACTACTTCAATCGTTCCTAATTTCACTTTCACCCCCTTGCACATCCCCTTCGTGACCACCCTGTGACCGTCACCAAGTTTGATACGTTTTGCTGCCACCGGCGTAATCTCAAGACCCAAAGCAGAAGTCACTTTTGGAGAAATAAAATTATGACTCGCTCCATTGTCAATTAACACCATCATATCCACACTTGCAATCTTCCCTTCAATCTTCATCGTTTGGTATTCTCCTATTCGCCCTAAAACCCCCAAGCATTTGTACTCCACTTCATCCTCCTCTTCTTCGTTTTCCACTACTGCTTCCTCTATCACAACAATCTCACCTTCCTCGTTCATCATTTCCCCTTCTCCCAAAATCAACACCCTCAGTGAACTTTCAGGACACTTGTGTAAGGTAGGGTGGTACTTTCCCCCACATTTGAAACATAACCCCTTGGCTCTCCTTTCCACGATCTCATCACTATGAAAGCTTCGCGTTCCTTTCTACTTCTCAGACGATCTAGAACGTTGCTCGTTGTTGCCTATACGAGCTGCTGAAGATAAGGTTGAATTGGGATTACCAAGTGACCCTTATGAATTTGATTTCTGATTCGGATTTGCCCCACCTTTTTTAAATGAGCGACCTAACTCGTTTCTGTTGGACAATAACCCGACCCAATCACTCTGGCCCACTTTGTCGTAACCACCTCTCTTGACATTACGCTTTTCACCGTCATTGTCTTCTTCCTTCAATTCGTCCTCAACGTCCTTCGCGATCCTCATCATTTCCATCCGATTGCGAGGATTTAAGGTTCGCACCCTCCTTCGAATCTGGGGTTTTAATCCACTCATGAAATACCCAAGATACTATTCTTCAGGAAGCCTTCCAACTTGTGAAGAAAGCAGCTCAAACGCTTCAACAAATTCTTCTACACTTCCTTTCTGTTGCAACGTTGATAATTCTTCAAACGGGTTTTCCAGTCTCCTTCCACCATAATGCGCAATTAGTGCACGTTTCAATTTCTCCCATGACAGTTCATCCTCTGTTTCCATCAACAAATTGAACCAGTGGATGGTTGGACCTTCCATGCTCAATCGTGTTAACTTCACACACAGATCATCTGGAGTGTTTTGAACATCAAAGTAGATCTCAGCTCTTGTGATCCAAGCTACTGGATCTTCACCTTCGAACACATGTAACTTCACTTTCTTTCCAGCTAAACGAGATTCGCTCTGAGATGAATCATCCACAGACGTTTCCCCTTGCTGAGACGCCCCCTTCTTACCGATTTGTTTACTCAATTCGTTGAGAATTGAGCTTTGTTGTTGCATCTGAGTAGCATGTTGCTGCATCTGGAGAGCAAGTGCTTGCAACGTTGTTGTTACGTTGCCCAACTGTTCTTCAAAAGCATCAAGACGATCACCCATCTTAGGCTTTCTTGGCATCAACTTCCTTTGCTTACTTGAGAGATATGTATCCGCTAGGTCGGACCAATTGACGGGATTTGATAATAACAGAAATATAAAGATGAAGAAATGATAAGAAAAAGAGATGAAATTCTGTAATTGTATTAATACTCAGATTCACAATTACAAGAGAAAGAGAAATAAGGAAAATGACAGATAACAAATTGGTAATGGATAACTACCAATCCCTAAGCCACAGGCTTCCCAAATCACACAAGGTGACCCCACAAATCAAAACTGAAAGATTGCCTGATTATTCCTTAACATTCCTTCTGCTTATATAGCCCACTTCATGCATCACTTGCCTTCTTTGCCACGTCACCTGCTTTTGTCCTTTTTCCTAGTATAGATTTTCCAGACTTTTGGTCTTGGCCCATAATCCAAGCCTACACCTTCTTCTTTAGTCGTGTTTCCATCAGTGTGTTTATAATTTGTTGCCTAATTAAGGATTATTGATGCAGCTGAGGACAAATCAAACAGATTCTGATATCTCAAGTTCAATAATTTTGTGTATGTTGTAATGCATGTATGCAGTAGTATAGACTGCCATACAATGTAGGGTGAAAATATAGTCTCCAATTCCAGTTGTGTGATTACTCAGTCAAATGCGAAGATCGTCCATATTCCCCTCATGACCCAACAACCTTCATATAACTAAGGCTCCTATATCTCATGTTTCTCGATCAAAAACTTCTCATACATTTTCCTTGAACAAAAAAGAAAATATCATATACAAAAATTAGCCTGCAGTGATCTAAAATTATTTTCAATTAAAGATGAGTGCGTGTTATGTAATTCTGCCTCAGAATCTTGTCTGTACCTTTCCTTTTAATGTCTATTTGCATGTGAAGTTTGAAGACTCATTTCAAATTGGCTTGGGGTTTCTTTTATTGGTTTTTTTTTTAATTTTAGTGAATGATGCAAAGACAAGAGGAGTAAGAAGGTAAAAGAGCTACTTTGGCTTGCGGTTACCTATAATATCTAGAATGTAAGAAATGATATCATTTTTAATGGAGATATGCATAAGGAAATGAATTTCCTCAAAAAAAAAAACTAAAATGCACAAGGTAGTGAATAGAATTAAAACTATTTTATTGTGTCAATAGTTAGTACATTAGTAAGGTGAGATCAGTAAATTTGCAGTATTAGCTTTGGTAGCATTTGTTTGTCAAAAAAAAAAAAAAAAACCATCATTAGACATCACAAATCTCGTATTCAAAACTTAATTTCTTATGCAGGAAGCATACTCCCTATCTCTGAGTCAAAGGTCCTTGAGGTGAGTGATATAGCTTAGATTAACATACGAGTTTTTTCAACTGAGATAAGTAAAGTTCTTTGTAAGGGTTTAACACTTAGCAATAACAATATATCAGCTAATCGAAGAACTGGATAATCTGTACTCATTTATTGATTGCAATGAAACATTAAAAGATAAGTTGATACAGTTATCAAAAGGAAACTTATGGAACTATGTCCATTTGGAGTAAAACAATGAAGTAGCAGAGAAGGGGATAAGAAATAGAGAAGTCATTATGGTGTTCTAAACACGTTGAAAAAAATGCTTATCATCCATAATCCATTAGATTGTATTATTAACTCGGAATTGAGAAGTGGCCTTCCTATATTGTATCTTTTGATATCCAAACAGGTCAATAAGAATTTCAAGTTTATACGAAAAATAGAGCTAAATATCAGTTTGACTTCCATCTGCCAATATGAGATCTGAGACCAGAGATCCGCAGTCAAAGATAGTTCAAAAAGTCTTAGCAGTAGCTAATCCTACTCCTTTGCTAGCATAGGCAACAAAGTGAAATAATGACTTCTAACGCGAGACATCTGTAAAATAATCATTCCAATGAAATTCTACCCAACAGAGGCTAAACCACACAAGTTCATGGGATCTTTACATCAGAACAATGGAAGAAACACATCCCTGACCTTATGTGATCCATCCACCCACCCATCAGCCCTTATGACTCGAGTTCGAGTATCTACTATCTTCCATTCCTTACCTAATTGTTTGCCTTGATACTCATGAACCCCCAAACCTCCATGTACTAAGAACCAGACCACTTCTAGTCAGCCTTCTAAAAAAGCCCAACACACAACACAAAACCCACAATCAAATCCAAAGCATGCTTCATACATAATTGAAAACTGCTGACAGCAGCAAAATTATAAACTGTTAAATATTCCATGCAATGCACAAAAAGGTTAAAAAAATTGAAAATTTAACCGAGTATAAATAATTTAGATGCTGAATTGTTTTAGCAAAATATAAATCAACGGTTTCAAGACAATTAATTGTGTATAAATAATTTACACAGACGATCATCTCCCCGTACATTGCACAGTAACCCATCCTAGGACTTCATACGTGAATCAGCTTAAGAGAAGGATCAAGGGACTTCAAAATAAATATCTAGTAAAAGTTACATCCTCATGATCATGACCCTCAGCAACAATAAACAACCCGCCAACATATACCAATGGAAAACAATACTAAGCTGTAAAAGATATAACAAGAAGCAAACACCAAAAAGCTGCAACAGAAAATTCCCTGGCTACTACTATGTCAAATTTCTCTCTAATACAAAGCCCTGCCTCAAGGAATGAATGTAGTATGCAACCTCTAGGGCTCATTTGAGAGTGCCCTCAACTGTCTCAAGTCTGACCTTCTATTTATTACATTCGGTTACAACAGCAGTTAGTTACAATTGGTTAGTTTCCCCTAAATTTGCCCATCAATATAAAAATGGTGAACAAATAAGAAGTCAACATGGATATGCAGATCTCACACACACACACACACACACACAACTGTTTGAGAAAAATGGTTGGGGAGAGGGGAAGAGAATGACATAGAGTTGAATTCAATTTCTTCAAGATGCCCAAAGGATCCCACATGACAAAAGTTAAATTAAGATGCTTCAAATTCATCATGGAGTTACTTCTTCTCCATGGAACTACAATGGCACTCTATCACCACTCCTACTAATAAGTCAAAGGAAAGAACAAGATACCCATAATAAGCATTATTTGGGCATAATAATCCAAACTTGTTACAAATCCAAGATAGTAGTAATAGCAGGTAAACATACAGAGTGAACTAAGGTCCGACTCTTAAAACATAGTACCACTACTAGCCTACTATAGGATGATTGCCATCACACGAGTGGGAAACGAACATGTACTATTACTATTATACATCAAGTGACATTTTTCCCTTGTCATTGTCGCAAGAGATTTTGGTGTTGCCTTCAGAATCATCAAACTAAGGCATAATCACCACCACAAACAGAATCATCATTTGCATCTACTGATTTCCAGTTCTGCACATCAGAAGAGCTCAGCTCCTCCAAGGTTGAAATGTCCTCAAATTCTTTGCCTTTTCCTCCTGCATGAATCAATAATCATGCGACACATTAAAATTCTAAACAAGCACACAATTGAATTGAACTATTCAAAATGAAACAATCTTAAATCCGAAACAAATGAAATCAGAAAGAACAATAATACCCCTGGGGACACGTCGTTTGCGCATGGTCTCCTCAAATGCTTGGAGGATGAAATCTCCATCAGAAAATTTTGTCTTTATCGGCTTTGGTTGGTCCTCATCTGCATCAATAGTTATTAATCAGATAAGCATGCACACAATTGAATTGAACAAACTATAATGAAGAAACATTATTATTAGTAAATTAAGCAAATGAAATCAATCAGAAAGAACAATAATAACGACCGAAAATCTCTTTTTGAGTTTCCGTTTCAAATAAAATTCAACTAAAGACGTGCACGCGGTTGAATTGAACTAATCATGATAAAACATTGTCAAATAAAATCAGAAAGAACAATAATACCATTGATTTTCCAGTTTGAAATGTCAAAGTCGTCAAAATCTTCTTCATTTTCTGTAAATGCATCAATCAATAATAATTACCAGACACATTCTAAACACATGAAGAAACATCCTTAAATCAGAAAAAGAAAAAGAAAAAGAAAATACTAAATTCTTCATCCCGCTCATCATAGCTGTCCTCAAATTGTTCTTCTTTTGTTTTTTCTGCATCGATCAATAATAATAATAATAATTACCCAAAACATTATAAACATTAACAAATGAAATAAGTCAGAAAGAAGAGTAGTAATACTTTGGTAGAAATAGTGGAAATCATCAGGGGTCATGTATTTTATGGAGTTTGACTTGTCTTTGAACACATAATATTCTCCTTTTACTGTTACTGCATCATTAGCATCCATCAATCAATCGATTAAACAATAATTACCAACAACAACACATTCAAAAGTCATAATGAAACATTCTAAGTTCAAACAAATGAAATCAGAAAGAACATCCTTGAATTCATTTTCTAATTTTTCTTTTCTTTTTTCTGCGTGATGAAACATTAACAAATTAAATAAGCCAGCAAGAAGAGTAGTAATACTTTCATAATCAAAGCCATAATCTGCTGATTTCGGTTCCTCCGCCAGTTTATCAGAACTCATGAAATCGTATTTTTTCTTTTTCGACTTTGAAATTTCCTCAGATTTTTCTTCTGCATCAATAATCATTAATCAGCCAAAGGAATTATAAACACGCACACATTTGAATTGAACTAATCATCATGATAGAAAGAACATTATTATTAATAAATTAAGCACGCAAATGAAATCAATCAGAGAGAACAATGATGATACCACTGCGACTGAGAATTTGTTTGAGTTTCTGTTTCGGCTCCCTCGGACTCGGATTCGCCATTGGAATTTGAACTACGAATATGTTGTTGCTTCACACAAATACTTTGAGTTCGTGGAACGAAGGTAATTTGTAAGTTGTTGTTCTCTAGGGTTTTTGTTTTTAGGTTTCTATATATAGTATCAAATTAGATAACGGGCTTTGTAGTTAAATTGGGCTAATTATATAATGAATAACAAAAATTAAAAATAAATTACCTCATTCTTCTCCGTGGCTTGTTGTGAGATGTTAAGTCTCCGTTGAATTCCTTACACTCGTGAATTCTAATTAGGTGTTTCTTTGATTCTCTCATTTAAATATGCATATACAGGCATGAGTGTTAATATTAATTCTACGAAGCTTATGCTACAAGTCATGTTGCGATTAACAGTAAGAATTGAAGTTATGTTGCGATTAACAATAAGAATGAATGAAGTGATTGTAGAGAATCGAGTGATGCAGGCTTCTCTGAAAATTTAATTTCCAAAATAGTCTTTCCCTCAATAAATACACGGCCTAACTCTTTTACCTCGAATAAGTTGACGGTGGTGTTTGTTTCAATGTTATCTATCTAGCAAGAATAACTATCGCTGCATTAAGTGTTTATGCTTTTATGTGGCCAATATTTCTAGTCCTGCTTCTTAATAATTTTATTCTCACTGATTTGCAAATGTCTGGAGGAAGGAGCAGAGTTTTTTCTATTGAAGCCAATCAAGTTGTCAGATGTCAAGTGCTTGAAAGATTTCATCATGAGAAATGAAGTGAAAGTTGGTTGGTGAGAAAAATTCTCTCAAAAGAAGGCGATCATCGTATGAGTGTAGTTCATCTCTATCGAGTACATTCTCACAAACGTGTCATTATCCTCCATCATCAGTGTTCTCACTACTCTCACCATCCACATTATCCTCTAAGAAATCTAGATTATGATCAGGGGTTGACTAGTCTCCAACATGTCTCCATTTTTACTATGTCAATGTCCTTATTTTGCATTTGATAACCAGTCTATACAGTTTATACTCAAGATTTGGAATGAGAAAGGGCGATATACCCGAATCACTATTTTTAGGCATCTTATTTGTTCAATGATTTACCTTGACAAATTCATTGTAACATGCCCTACTATTTCTTCTCCGACTCTCACTATCTTTCGACAATACTTGAATTGAACAAAATATGAATATGAATGGGGAATATGAATGAAAAGTTGATACATGATAGTGCTACCTTTAATTACTTATAGTAATTCTTTTTGATTTATTTTATGAAGAGTGTTTACTTTGTAATTCTCTAACCTTCATACGAGTCAGACATGAGTTAAACAACTCTGCATTTTTTATTCCTAGGCTAAAAGCCTGAAGGCAAAAAAGTTTAACCATCATATGCTAAGAGCATCTTTAATCCCTTTGAAGTTCAACAAATTAAAAACATTCCCATTTCATTATAGTATGTTGGCATTGAAAATATGATGGAAACTACTCTTGATACACATACCTTCTCTTCTCCTGAGAGACACTAAGAGCATAGATGCTCCCGAATCATCTGACAGAAGAAGCCAAGAGATCTTGGAAGGAAGTGTGGAGAAGCCAAGAGATCTTGGAAGAAAGGATCAATTGGCAACTCAACTATCCTACATCACCTTTTGGAAAACTTCAAAGTTTAGGAATCAATTGGTGTTCAACAATGAAAAGTTTAATGCCATCTTGATTGCAAGAGAGATCTCTGAGTTTATTCCAGAGTTCTACCAGTACATAGGCTGAAAATTAAAGCTGATGCTGATTGTTTTGAATGTTGTACTGGTTATGATTTTGTAGCGCGCAATTATGCAGGTCTTGTGACCTTTGCGGCTACTAGGAAGGAAACGATTGCAATATCTCCCTTGATGGCTAAAGCATTGGCCTTGACACGGTGTTTGCAACAGGTTCATCCACAAGAATTTCACAATTTGATAATTGAGACGGATGTTGAAATTGTAAAACGCTGTTTTGGTGGACAGGTGAAGCATGCTGACATTGATCATTTAATATTCTACTGCAGCACATAGCTTGAAAGGGTGGCTAGGTTGGAAGGATCTAGGACTTGGATTCCTCCACGTTTATCAGTTTTGGGAGTTTTTGACTTTAAGGAAATACTGCAGCACATAGCTTGATTAGTGTTCTCATAGAATTTCACTGTATGAATAATAACCGAAGAAATAAGAAAATAAATATATTTTGAAAATAGATAGCCCATACCTAACTCACTCTGCACCTCCAATGAAAGTTGTCACAAACTCCCATTTAAGATTAAAAAGATCCTCCAATGACCCAGATTTTTTTGCTTCAAATGGAAGACAATGCCAAGAGGTTGAAGAAATCCCATTGTCTTCACTGCAAATACTCCTAGTTGAAGTTGGCTAACTATGCATCACCTTCCATGAGCTTAGATAATACTGGTTTTCCATAACTCCTGATTTAGACTTGAAGCTAAAAAAAATCTTGATGACTTTTAGCCCCACTTCAACAAGGTTCTTTGATGGATCAACTTTTTCAACATCATCATCCGCTGATTTATAATTTTTATTAAAATTATTCAGAAAGACTGCTTCAAAGAAATCATCTGCTCTCATAGCATGTAAACAAGTCTGGCAAGAGAGAATACAAAAAAAAATACTATTATGTATTGGAAAACAATGCACCAATGTTTTTATCATAGTATTTATTGCACGTTGTAGAAAAAGATGGTATAACATAATTATGGGTATGTTGGTAAACTAAAATTAATAAGTTGAAAATGTGAAAGAAATCTTATTTTTTTATTTATTTTTTTATATTTTTGGTAGTGCAATATCGGTTCTTATTTTTTGTTTATCCAAACGTATTCGTGTCTAACTGCATTTCCACCATTAACCTTCCAAATTAAGAAGATTGTTGGGTGAAAAAAACACACTCAAAAAAGCATCACACCTAGAATACAAGGTAGAATCAATTTTATTATAAAATGAAAAAGAGAGCCAAGCTTATACGAGTTAAAATTTAATTAACTCAACCTTAAAAAACAACACCAACATATGAACAAATATATATGAAATATTCATGTTTAAAATAGATGTGAAAATTAGTTAAAGCGTCAAGTACAATACAAAATTAAATCAAAATCGTTGCTACTTACCTCCTGTAGCTCGCCATTTGCAAAAAGTCTTGTGCTCATGTTAAGGTGCATATTTCCACCAACGAAAATAGAATGGCCAACTTTTGTTGTTAGCTAATCAAGGAAAAATTGAGAAAATCATTATGTGAATTTGAAGGAAAAATATGGAGGCCATAAAACTTTATATTAGAATGACGTAGTTCTCCCTTACAATGCATATTTATTTTCCTTAAGTGCACCTTCCCAATCAAGTAGCTTTGCAAGATTCGGAAGCTTAAGAAATGTTTCATCCACATAAGAAGGACATACAGCATCGCTTAGTCTCTGAGTTTGTGAGAGTAATGACAACCATTTCTTAACTGAAATTTTACTCAATTGGAATATTTTGATTACTACTCGGTGATGTGCGGATTAGGCAAGTGTACCAAATCCTTACCAAGTAATAGAGATTTGCAATTTTTATCTGTTTGCAACAGAGCAAGTTTACCTGTTTATATTGTTTGAAATTAAATAACAGTAATGTTGCGTTTGATTTATCTTAGGTAGACTATACAAGTGATGAGGCCGTTGGGACGAGACTAACCAAATCGGTCGCAAGCTGCACCTGCTGATTACACGGTGATCCTTACGTGTGGAGTATATACTTCTCGGTTGACTAGATCTATCCTCCAATGTTTGGTCGCAAGCCAACATAAAGTATATGTTTTCAATATCCGTTCAAATGAAATAACGATATATCTACGGTCAATATATGTTGGATCAATCTTTTTTATGGTCCAAATTATATAATAGACTTGATAAATTACAATGACAAATTTCAAAGCTCCGACTTTGATTTGGTCACACTTTCAAGTGCAGATTTATATAACAACTATTATACAATAGACAGATTTGATTTACAATAATAAATTATACAATAACTATTAGTAGTTAAACACTATCTCATAATTCAGCAGAAAATGTCAGACAATAGAGCAACAACTAGAACAATTGTAAATCAAATCTGGAGTTGAAAGTGTGACCAAAACAACAGCTACACCCTCAAAATTCAAAATAGATAACACGGACCAAAAACAATCTTAAGAACTTCAGAAAAACAATCGTACACTTCAAAACCTGCTTAGAACAGCAACCCCAACTTCAAAAAGAGGGATATGAATGCTCATGTGATATAACGACGAGCTCTAGCCCCTAAGCACCAGTAAAAAAAGTCTATGCAATCCGAAGGATTCAAAAGCCACTTGCTTAAAATAAAATAAAAACTACATTGTTATTGAAAAGGTTAAATTAAACAACAGTGCATGAATAATATGCTTGAAAAACACAGAAACTACAAACCTTTGGAAACCATACAAAGCAAAATTAACAAACACCAACAAAGAACCCCCTTAACAAACAACTCAGAAACACTCCAACAAACATTATCTTCACAAAACCAAACATTTCCATATAGTACCACCACAAAATCCTTACATTAGAATGATAGTTAAAAAGGTTGAACCTTTAAGAAAAGGTGAAAACTTTAGAGAAAAACAAGCATGCACTTGAAAACCTATATTCGCTCAAGCACCTCTATAAAGACTTTTTCAAAAACCACTTGGGCTTAAAATAAAAAACTATATTGTTGCTGAAAAAGAAAAATTAAATAATAATGCAGAAATAAAATGCTTGAAAACACAGAAACTACAAGTTAAACCTATGAAAATCATACAAATCAAAACTAGCAAACACCAACAAAGAACTACCTTAACAATCAACCCAAAAACATGCCAACAAATATTATTTTCACAAAACCAAAAACTCCATATAGTACCACCACAAAGGTTGAAACTTACAACAGAATGGTAGTTAAAAAGGTTAAACCTTTAGGGAGAAGGTGGAAACTTTAGGGAAATCAATCATGCACTTGAGAACTTATATTCACTCAAACATCTCTAAAAAAACTTATTCAAAAGCAACTTTTGCTTAAAATAAAAAACTATACTGTTGCTGAAAAGGTGAGGTTAAACAACAACACATGAATGACATGCTTGAAAAATACATAAACTACAAGTTAAACCTTTGAAAACCATACATTGCAAAACTAACAAACACAAGGAACTCACATAACAATCAACCCAAAAACACGGCGACAAATATTATTTTCACAAAACCAAAATTTACATATAGTACCACCACAAAATACTTACAATAGAATGATAGTTTAAAATGTTGAACTTTAATGGAAAAAGTGGAAACTTTAGGGAAAAACAATCATGCACTTCAAAACATATATTCACCCAACCACCTCTGAAAAGGCTTATTCAAAAGTCACTTGCGCTTAAAATAAATAAACTATATTGTTGCTAAAAAAGTGACATTAAACAACAATGTATGAATGACATGCTAGAAAAACACATAAATTATAAGTTAAACCTTTGTAAACCATTCAAAGACAAACTGATAAACACCAACAAAGAACCTCCTTAACAAACATCTTAGAAACACGCCAACAAACATTATTTTTACAATACCAAACAATTTCATGTAGTACCACCACAAAATCCAATAGTGAAAAAGGTTGGACATTTAGGAAAAAAGTTGAAACTTTAGGAAAAAACAATCATGCACTTGAAAACTTATATTCACCTAAACACCTCTAAAAAAGTTTATTAAAAAGCCACTTTTGCTTAAAATTAAAAAATATATATATTGTTGTTAGAAAAGTGAGGTTAAACAACAATGCAGAAATGACATGTTTGAAAAACAAATAAACTACAAGCTAAATCTTTGCAAATCATCCAAAGTAAAATTGGCAAACACCAACAAAGAATTCTCTTAACAAACAAAATGTTAGTTAGTAATCTAATATAGGTGGAACCGAAATCATTCGATAAAGGGTGAATAGTGTTTTTCACTCCTGTAATATATGTCATTTTCGATTTTCGCCCCTTTAAAATTTTCGGTTTGGTTTGTAATGTATTAGAATAATTATGAGGTTAAGTGGAGGAAACAATTTGGAATAATTATGGTTTCATCTTCATTATTCTCAAGTACATTTTGCCTTTTGTTGGGTATATATATTAGAATAATTATGAGGTTAAGTGGAGGAAACAATTTGGAAGGACTTGATGGAACCGAAGCCTCTTGGAATATTTATTTTATTCCAATATCATTATGTAGGCAAATATTGTAACAATAATTATATTAGCTATTTATCAATTGCGAGATTTAGTTGATTAGTGATCAAATTAAGTAATAAGACTATTAAATTTTTAATTGGATAATTAATTAAATATTTAATTAGTTGATGTGGACTCAATGAGTGGATGTCCGGATGACCCATTAATGGAATAATAGGAAACCCTAATGACCATCCAATATAAAAGAGGTTATGGTCCCCAATACACCATACATGGCAAAACTCTCTCTCTTCTCCCCATCTGAAGAGAACTTGAGGCATAAATGTACCAGTTGAGGAAGAATCAAATCAGCCGCCGCTAACCGTGTTGATGTTGATGTTTGTTTCAGATCACTTCCTCTCTTTATCATTGTTTGTCGAGAGGGCTGCCACCATAGCTTCATCCAGGTATTCCTAATACCCTAATTCTTAATATTCTTGATAAATCAAAGGGTGAAAAGTGTTTTTCACCCCTGTAATATATGTCATTTCCGGTTTTCGCACCTATAAAATTTTCGGTTTGGTTTGGGCCCTTGTAAATTTGTTTTTTTTCGGAAAACACCTCTCCTCCCTCCAACTCAGCAAATAAGCTTATGTGGCGCTGACATGGAATTTTTTTTATTATTTCTTTTTTTTTTCACTTGCCAGATGTGAAATTCGTTTTTTTTTCAATTTAAAAAAATTTAACAAAAATAAATTAATAATTTTTTTAATAAAAATTAATATTTTTTTAATTAAAGTAAATTAAAAAAAATAATTAAAATTAATAAAAATAATAACAATTTTTTTAATAAAAATTCAATATTTTTTCAATTAAAATAAATTAATAAAAAAATTATTAATTGTTTTTAATAAAAATTAATAATTAGTTTTAATATTTTTAATTAAAATAAATTAAAAATATATATATTTTTTAAATATTTTTTATTTTAATTGAAAAAAAATAAATTTCACACGTGGCAAGTGAAAAAAAAAGAAATAATAAAAAAATCTATGTCAGCGCCACGTAGGCTCATTTGCTGAGTTGGAGAGAGGAGAGGTGTTTTCTGGAAGAAAAAAATAAATTTACAAGGGCACAAACCAAACCGAAAATTTTATAGAGGTGAAAACCGAAAATAACATATATTACAGGGGGTAAAAAACACTATTCACCCTAAATCAAACATGTCGTAAATCCGATCATAATCATGTTCAATGTTTTGTTTGCTTCCGCTATTGATTCTTAATTGTTGAACATGTTTTATGAAATCTATTTTTATCAAGACCTAAATTTCTAACAAAGCCTTCATATTCTAGAAATCATTTTGTTTTCCTTTTTTTCTCTATATTTTTAAGAACTAATATGAAATTTAATGTAGCCTTCGATGTTTGATGAATAATGAATTACTACAAGTCCAGCTGATCATATTTCTCTTCCGTACACAATCATTTTCTTGGATACTTAGTCTTGCAATATTACATCGTTGTCTCTATATACTTTACATTGAAGTTGCTCTTTTTTATTTGCAGATTTTTTGTTACTGGGGTTGAGTCAAGAAAAAAGTTGATGGATGATGTTAGTACAAATAAATAAAATGTTTGCTCCTTCATCACAAGTGTGTTCATAACAAAGATACGTGCATCTTAAGCCTTGAAACACAGAGAACAAGCAGTGATTTGGCAACTCCTTTTACTATCTTTTGGTCACTCACTAGATTTGATCTACACCATAGATAAACAAACGATGATTTGTTGGTATATATCTATTAGCGTCTGCCAAACAAAATGCATTCTGATGACTAATATCGACACAACTTGAGTTCTATTTTTTTTTTAGAACTTCTTTGTTTTAGAGTTTGTTTTTTGGCGGAAAACTTCAATGTATCTATTTTGACGACTAATACTTGTGACTTTCTTATTTTATGTTTCTTTTCATTGCCATAATGCATGAAAACTAATGAATTCTTTCCGTGCATTGCACGGTATACACACTAGTATATTGATAGTGTAATAGGAATCCACCTTTTGATTCAAAACAAATACAAAAAGGATCATATCTCTTCTCTCCCTTCTTTTTTAGAAATGTCTCTTTCGGTATTGGAGTTTTGGTTTTCATATTTCTTTTATCACATCTCTCTTCAAAAATTCACTACATAATACTAGTTTACCGGTAGAGCCAGCGCACTCTTTTTTTATTTATTAAATCATCCAATTATATAAGTATTAACATTGCAAGCAATTTTAAAACCCTAGTTGTCACCCTTTATTCTTCTTCTTCTTTTTTGAGGGGTGATTTAGGATCAATTTTGATCCAAAAATCACCCCTCCAAATTGTTTTTTCCTTCTATCCTAATTGAATAAATTATTTCACGTATTTTCTGTTTGCTTTTGTTTGTTTTTGTGATTTCGTCGTCTCTAAACGACTTTGTTTGTTTTGATTTCCCGTTTTTGTGCGGTGTGTTTTTTATTTCCCGTCTTAGTGTGGTGTTTATTTGATTCAGGTTGAAAGATTAGCTTTAAGCAAGTGCAGATCCGATCAATGACAATGACTTTGGCGTCGTCAAAGTTGCAGATCCGAAGACATGAATATTTCGGAGACATGAATATAGTCATATTAGTCATATTTGTAGGCATAAGTATTTTGCTATTTTATGCTATTAACATGGATGTTGTGAGTTTGTTTACAGATTCATCATTTTTGTTTTTAGCGAATTTGGATTTGTATTGTATCAATGTACTTCATCAATTTGAATGAAAGAATATCGTTTATTTTTGTAAAAAAAAACCATTGCAAGCAATTTTATACACAATATCTCAATCAGTTTTTTTTTTTCTGTTTTTTTAATGGTGCGTGCAACGTTAACCACACAAATATTTTTTCCCATGACAAATATTAAAGGGTGAAAAGTGATTTTCACCCCTGTAATATATGTCATTTTCGGTTTTCGCCTCTATAAAATTTTTGGTTTGGTTTGTGCCCTTGTAAAATTTTTTTTTTCGGAAAACATCTCTCCTCCCTCCAACTCAGCAAATAAGCTTATGTGGTGCTGACATGAATTTTTTTTATTATTTCTTTTTTTTTTCACTTGCCACATGTGAAATTCGTTTTTTTACAATTTAAAAAATTTAACAAAAAAAAATTAATAATTTTTTAATAAAAATTAATAATTTTTTAATAAAAATTAATAATTTTTTTCAATTAAAGTAAATTAAAAAAATAATAAAAAATAATAAAAAAATTTAATAAAAATTCATATATTTTTTCAATTAATTTAAATTAATAAAAAAATTATTAATAAAAATTAATAATTAGTTTTAATTACAATAAATTAAAAAAATATAGATAAAAAAAATTCAATTAATTTTTTTTTAAAAAAATAATTTTTTTCAATTAAATTAAATTAAAAAAATATCTTTTTTTTTATTTTAATTGAAAAAAAAAAAAAATTTCAAAAAAAAAATCTATGTCAGCGCCACATAGGCTCATTTGCTGAGTTGGAGAGAGGAGAGGTATTTTCTGGGAAAAAAAATTTACAAAAGCACAAGGCAAACCGAAAATTTTATAGGGGCGAAAACCAAAAATGACATATATTACGGGGGTGAAAAACACTATTCACCCAATATTAAATGAACAATTTAACTCTCCTTGGATCAAAATCTCTCTTATAAGCTAGTTGCTACTCATGTCCTCATTTTATCTATCAATCATATTATTAACTTTGCAATATAGCCATTTATATGTGTTTAATGAACGGTTTAACTTCAAATGCTTCATAATGTTTATTCATTTTGTTTTTTTTAATATTATTCTTATAAAACAAATTAAAATTAAAATAGGAGATTTGATAATTTTAATTATATATTTAAAAATAGAACTACTCAAAAATTACAAGTTTTGTTCTATTTATATTCATTTATACCATATCTCAAACATCCATTTATTCCAACAATTTAAAACCATATATCATATCTCCTATTTTAATTTTAATTTGTTTAACAAGAATCCACCTCCTTTGGTTATGTGAGAATTAACTGTGGTAGTTCAGCTATAGGCAATGGATCCATTGGCTTTGTCATCAGAGATAATCAATCTATTTTTTGGGAGATTTTACTCAAAATGTGGGATATGCATCATCTTTGAAAGCTGAATTCTTTGCTTGTATGAGAGCTTTAGAGAAAGCTAAGGAGTTAAGCTTTCACGATATCTTATTGGAACCCTTTTTTTTTAGTGGGTTCAATATTAAAACATTTATATGTAATTTAATATTTGTCTTGGAAAAATAAATATTAATTTTAAAATATTTAATATAGAAGATTTTTTTTAATGCATAAAATAAAATAAAAATAACACTAATGTTGGATGCTATTTAATATTTATAATTCTCTTAATCTTGATTTTTTTTCTTCATGGTATACAAGTAAGCCAAAAATCTTAACTATCTATCATATGCAAAGAGCGTCTTTAATCCTTTAAAGCACAACAAATTAAAAACATCCCATTTCATCAAGGTATGTTGCATTGGAAACATGATGAAAACTACTCAATGCATACCTTGTTTTCATGTTTATAATAGCCCAAAAGTCTTTAAAAATCATTTGAAAACTCAATTCAATACACACCCATTATCATCATCAGAATCATCATCATTTACATCTGCTGATTTACACGCTTGCTCATCAGAGCTCAGCTCCTCCAAGCTTGAAATGTCCTCAGATTCTTCCACTTCTTGTCCTCCTCCTACATGAATCAATAATCAAATCACCCAACACATTCTAATTCTAAACAGGCACATGATCGAATTGAACTAATCATGACGAAACATTGTTAAACGAATAAAATCAGAAAGAACAACAATACCATTGATGATATATTCGAACTCATCAAATTCTTCATCTTCTGCATCAATCAATAATAATTACCGGACACATACTAAACATATGAAGAAACATTCTTAAATCAGAAAGAACAATAATACCATTGATTCTCAAGTTTGAAATGTCAGTGTCGTCAGATTCTTCTTCATCTTCTGATAACGAATCAATAATAATAATTACAAGACACATTCTAAACTCATGAAGAAACATTCTTAAATCGGAAAGAACAATCAAATACCATAGGAGACAAATTCGATTTCACGCTCATCATAGCTGCGGTCCTCAAATTGTTCTTCTTTTATTCTTCCTGCATCAATCAATAATAATAATAATTACCCAACACATTATAAACATTAACAAATGAAATAAGAAGAGTAGTAATACTTTCGTGGACATAGTTGAAATCAGCAGAGGTCAGGTATTTGCTCAATTTTGCAATGTCCATAAAATCATCATCGGTTAAGTATTTTCTCAAGTATGAAATGTATGTGTACTCGTAATCTTCTCCTTTTACGGCATCATAAATCAATCAATGAATAAATAAATACCAACAACAACACATTCAAAAATCATAATGAAACCATCTAAACTCAAACAAATGAAATCAGAAACAACAATAATACCCCTGGGGATATACTCGAGCATGGAGCAGTCCTCGAATTCATCCTCTAATATTTCTTTTCTTTTTTCTGCATCTATCATAATAATAATAATTCAACACATTCCAAACTAGTGATGAAACTTTACTAATAAATTGAACAAATGAAATCAATCCGAAAGAACAACATAATAATACCACTGCCACTGAGTTTCCGTTTCAACTTCCTCAAACTCGGATTCGCCATTGGAATTGAACCACTATGTTACTTCTTACAAAACGTGCAATAATCAGAATGAAGGTTGTCGCTATGGTTTTTAAGGTTTTCCGAGTGGGTTAATATAATCAGATAATGGGCTTTCAATTAAATTAAATTAAATGTTGCTTGGGTGCCCTGGTGAAGTATGCTGACATAGACCATATAATTCTGAACATACGGAAATACTGCAGCACATGAATTCTAGGACTTGGTTGTGAAATGTCCCAAACCCTGCCATGAATTGTACTTGTTTTGACTTATATGGCTCTAGTGAAAGTCTTGTTTTGTTTATTTAATGATTATGTTTTAGAACATGTTTAAGATAGCATGGTGCATGTTTCTAAGAAATTACCGGCAAGCGAAGGTGTTATTATTATAAAGATTGCAATGCTTTTTGGTGCAAGAGTATATATGTTTTTTGTTTTCTTTTTACTAAACAATAGGATCAAGATTATGTTCCCTTTTTGAAGAGGTACACCACCTTACTCTTGTATTTAGGTGTTTGCCTAGAGTTATATTAGTATCAGCATACTATTTATTGTTTCTATGATTTTCATTTCATTGTAGGATGAGTAAACAGAAACCATATACTAGCATGGTTATCAACATAAATACAATCTTAGAAGGCCATACTAGATTGACAATATTGAAGAAGGTTCCAGCCAATTCAAGTGACTATATGATCATCAATTTAAATACAAATTCCCTTCCCCGTGCAAGTCAATTGTACCAGTGCTTGATTTTTGAGCTCGTATTATTGTTGTTTGTGTGTGAACAAGACATGTTAGGGTAAGAATATTTACATCTACGAGTTTGGTCTGTGCTGTTGATTTTGATATCTACTACATTTTTCTTCATTTTTATTTTTCCTTCTAAGAATAAATTATTGTGCTGATTAGCTCACTAGGACAAAAAGTCTATTTGCTATCTATCGTTAAGTACATAATTAGGTTGTTGATCTTACTTTAACTTGCTATCCATTGCTATTAAATATCACTGTTCAGTTTATTTATCCAACTCCTTTGACACTGATGAACTGTATCACAAAACATGCTTCAAGTAGCTCTTGGAAATCACACTTGACCAAAACAATTTTTTAAGTTCTTAGATGAAGCCTGTTGAAGAACCACAACCTCAACCTAAACACTTCCCTACATGCAGAGAAATCCATCAAGAACTTGCAACTTATTACCAAGAAACTAGGTATGTGACCAATATCTTTATTTGTTTCACTCTTGTTGTTTTATTACATTCAGACTTCTGGCTTCATACAAACAAAACAAGAACAACTTACTACTATAAAAGTTGGTATTACATACCCGAGTCGCATATTGGTGATTTAAATGAATCATGATTGATCCAAGTCAATTGAATCAAATATTTGAATTATGCACTCATACATTGCCTTCTTTAAAGCCGAATATAAAAGTACAGATACAATCAAAGTTAAAAAATAATAAAATAAAGCAACACATAAATAATGAAACTGCTACTCTGCAATAAAATTGGCAATGATAAACCACACTCCACTTAGTGAGCTACTTCAATGAAACAAACCAGCCATCAAACCAACATGACACCTTCTGCTGTTGCAATCAAACCAGCAAGGCACAAACCAGAAAAGCAGCAAGGAGGATCTCTTATGTTCTCTTTCTCTAATTTTTTAGCACGAGTTCCACTTTTTGAGCTTGTTGGACTCCAGCTCAACATTCTTGGTAGGAACACTGAAACATATTGTACGTGCTCCCAACACATGGGATGAGAGCTCCAACTGAACTTTCATGTCCACAATTGCTCTCAGATAACCTAATTTCTTGGGTGGAACTTTCATCTTTGCCCTGTCCTTCAGTCAGGCTTAGGCTCTTTGCATTTTGAGCACTGATATGATCTTGGCTTTCAACATGGCTTGAAACATATCACTTAAAAATGTATCTACCTATCTATATATCGATATATAAATTTGTCACAAACCCACATATTGACAATCACGAATGAAGAGCCAACTGAAAGATATGATATGAGAGTAAAAATTGGAGCACAGTTCCTTAATTATACGAGTAGTATGATTTTCTTAATTTCTCCATGAATTTCAAAGTCAATCTACTACCCTTAATAATAATCAATCACAGGAAAGAACAAGATATGCATAACCAGCCAGGGAGTTGAGAACAAATCAAATTTATTGAGCAGAGTAATATGAACTTATTGCAAATCCAAGATAATAATAACAAGTAAACAAAGATTGATGGTCCAACTTTTAAAACATACTTCTAGGATAATTGCCATCACACATATGGCAACGGACATCTACAATTATATATCTAGTTATTTCCCTTGTCATTGTCACAGGAGATTTTTGCATTGCCTTCAGGTTCATCATTGTCTCCAAAGGCTCAAAGTAAATCATAATCATAATCACCTAAAGTCCTTCTGGTCCTATATATAAGAAAAAGTTTGATCATCAAAAGTTGATGTATCTCGTCTAAGTTTTGAAGTAGATACATCAACTTTTGTTGACCCAACTTTTTTTTATATATAGGACAAGGCATATTGCAATGCTTTTGTATGTGTGCAAGTAGAGTAGCATCACAAGATATACTATAACAAAGTCATAACTCATAACACCCCCACTATTCAAAAAACAACACTACAATTATAATAAATTATATCAAAAATTTGTCCTATATGAGCGGAAAATCAGGTCGCTGGTGCACATCATATGGGTCCTTCTCTCAGACAATGGTTCAAAAAAAGTGATAAGATTGGGTCAGAAGAACGGCAGAATACAGCCAATAGAGTGAGCATCCATCTTACAATGGTTCTTTAGTTGGTGTCCCGGGAAAACGGGGATATTTCATTGGGGTGGGACGATCCTTCAGACATATGACAGCAGTACGCTGACCATATGGGCTTTGCGATTCCACTGAACATGTAACATCAAGGTAAAATTATTTCAATAAGCTAGCTCATCCACCGATGATGAAACAATAAACAGAAATGAAACACAAACTCTTGGAATAGAAATAATCAACATAAGGGTATAGCCAGAATTAACTATTTCTAAAAATGCCAGGGAAGACAAATATAATCAAAATTCAAACAGGTAGGGTAATCTTCTAATGCGCAGCATGCGATAAATTTAGTCATTTAGGAGCATAAGAAATATGTATTTACAGTTGCTAGAACTTCCTTTAATGAGGAATTAATTGTTAGTGATTTAAAAAAAAAATCCAACTAGAATTTCGTTATACAATACAATGGATATAGGATTATGAGTTTCTTTACTTAAAGAAATTAAGGTATTTTGAACTTTGCCTATGAAATAAACAGCAAATTTTAATCACTCCATTCTTCCTAACAAAAAGTTATCCTCTATCATTCAGCCTCGGTCCATTTCAAATAAAACTATCAGTAATCACTTATGTAGTATGTACCTTGATCGACAGGTACAGCTAGCCTGACTTTTACAGTTTACTGCCCTCACATTTTTTGAGTAAAAAAGAGTCATCACTCTCTAAGCTCCAGATCATTCGAACTAAAAGAATGAGGGGGAGGGGAATCAAAACCTTGAAAAACTGATGTTACGGCTTAAGCTTGTCATATTAATATTCAAAAATCTATATGTTGGTTAGAAGAACTATCTGACTGGGAAGTTATAAATCTCTCCACTTCACTGAAATATATATTAAAATCCTATATTCGCAGGAACACAAATGCAAGTTTCGTTTCAGAAAATCATAGCATTTTGATTCCTTTTAGGAATAAAACAAACTTGGCACAAAACTATGTATAGCAAGAGTTAAGTTCGGGGGTCAAGAGCTGTGTACCTGAGCATACTTGCAATAATGATGCACCCATTTTCTTGATGGCGTTTTCAGCTTTCTTAACTTCATCCTATCCGAGTTTATTACACACAAAATTAATAGATGGTTCACAATTTCAAATCTGTGGGATATTTATAGAAAAGCAACAAAATGATTCGGCAAGACTAGAGATGTCATGTACTTTTAATGAAGTGCCACCAAATCATTAAATGATAGTGTGACGACTTTGCAGTTTGCGATGATAGTGGTGCCAATAAAATGAAGTTTTATATTGACACAGAAGTTATTTGTCGGTGTGCTTTCCTATACTTAGGTTGGGTGTGTGTTTTATTTGAGGAAATAGTAAAGAAAAACTTAACTCAAAAGTGAAAACCTTTCATCCATGTTTTTAAAAATTGGACATGAAATTGATCCGGATGAAGCCAGTGGGTTATAATTGTGTGTGTTAGAGGTATATATTAAACAATAAACTAAAT
>Ga0228711_1001606_pt1 | contig 33628 bp, 28 predicted proteins | sample MedpolnodulmetaG_2_FD_177996 | JGI IMG/M metagenome (GOLD analysis project Ga0228711, IMG submission 177996) | Root nodule microbial communities from Medicago polymorpha collected in Santa Monica, California, United States - brown nodules | ecosystem: Host-associated > Plants > Roots > Nodule... | reverse complement strand
CCCCCCCAACCTAACTGACACATCCTAGCCACCGACTCCTCCTTATACCTAGATAGGTCAAATAATCTAGGGTACCTGACACGAAACGACACTTCACCAACCCAAACATCCGACCAAAACAATGTCTTTTCCCAATTGTCCACCACACGTTGGACGCTATTCTTAAACCACAAACTCTCTCACTCCACTAACATCCTCCAACACCACTTTCTACATCAATTGTAATTTTTTTTTTTGAAAGGTGAAAGTTTTTTTTTTGGGAAAGATTATAAGTATGAAAAATGATTTTTCAATATAAAATTTTATTTTCCCCTAAAAAAAAATTAAAATTTTATTCATTTTTATTTATGGTAGTCAGCATGATCCTAATATTTCTCTTTTTCTTTTGAAGAATAATCCTAATATTTCTCAAAAACATGATCCTAAAAGATTAGCATCATCCTCTGGTTAGCATGATCCTAAAACAAAAACACACACACATATATATATATATATAAAAACAGAACCCAAAAAAACAATAAAAATAACAAATTTCACTTCAAAAAACATTAACAAGTTTACTAGATTCACTTGCCCTTTGGAGTAAAAATCAGGAAAGGGAAAGGAGAGGATTTTCATCTCTCCAAAATCTCTCTCTCTCTCTCTCTCTCTCTCTCTCTCTCTCTCTCTCTCTCTCTCAATGGCTATGGCTACTGGTGTTTCAAATTCTCCATCGAATTTCCATCTTCTTCTTCTTCTCGTTCTTAGCTTTTCATGGTTATGCACCTTCGCAAATGGTTCAAATTCAACAACCATATACGACGAATTAAGGGCAAAGGGTCTTCCCGTAGGGCTTCTACCAAAGGGAATAACGAGGTATGAGATCAATGGAACCAGTGGTGAATTCCAGGTTTGGATGAAAGAACCATGTAATGCAAGGTTTGAAAACGAGGTTCACTATGATCCTAATATTAAGGGTACCCTTGGTTATGGCAAGATCAAAGGATTATCTGGTATGACTGCTCAGGAACTGTTCTTATGGTTTCCTGTTAAGGGCATTCGTGTTGATCTACCTAGCTCTGGTCTCATTCACTTTGATGTTGGTGTTGCTGATAAACAATTCTCTTTGTCTCTCTTTGAAGATCCTCCTGATTGTAACCCTCAGGTTTTTTCATCCATTCTTGATTTGGTTATTTATTTTTTCTCTTTTGGGTATTTGAAATTCATGTTTTTTGTAGTTGGGTATATGAGATTCATCTTTTTGTTATTAATTGTGATTTTTTTTTTGTTGGGTATATGAAATTCATGTTTTTAATAGTTGGGTATATGAGATTCAGGTTTTTTGCTATTGGGGTATTTTAAAGTTGTGATTTTTTTTGTTGGTATTTGACATTCATGATTTTTGTTATTTGGGTATTTAAAGTTGTGATTTTTATGGTTGGGTATCTATGTATGATTCATGAATGATAGAAATTTAAATTATATCCATGTAGTTTTTCTTTTGGGTGTAATAATGGTGTTGATAATTAGAGTGAGGTTTCAAGCTATGATCTCATGTTAAACAAGCCATGGCCTTATTCAGTTGTCACTAGACAATTCTACTGCCTTATAACAAGTGTTGTCAAATAGCTGCTGTAGCGCTATAGCCCAGCGGAACAACAAATTGCGATTGCTCCGCGATATGTTATTTAACACAAAGTGTTGTCAAATAATCACAGTAGTTAAAATCCCAATTCAAATCACAAAATCTTTACGATTCTGCGATTATTCTGCCTTCAGCGATTATATGAGTATAAGCAAAATCTTATTTTGGTGGAATTCTGTGGAAATCGTTATAATCTACGATCTTTGAAACGATTCTACGATTATGATCGCAGGGGTGGTACTACGTAAAGAAGCTTTAGTTGTTTTGTTTAACACTTATGAATTTGATTTAATGTTCTAATTAGATATGTATTTCAAGTGTTATGCTGCTGTTATGTGAGCTATGTTGTTATGTGAGTCTTAGTGCTTTAATCAGATAAATATTTCAAGTTTTAGCTATGCAAGTCTTAGGCAACTATTTATGTGTGCTATGCTTACAAATTTAAATTTACTCAAGTGTGATTTAAAGGTTTTTTGTCTTATGCTATTTTATATGCATACATTTGAGATTTATGAATTTTGTATAATCTTACTATTAGTGTTACGATTGCACGATTTAACTTCCCCTTTCCAATTTCCCGTAAAAACCCGATTTTAACTACCTTGCAAATAATAGCTATATCGACGGTGTAGCAATGTAACATAGCTGAATTCATACAGACCACAATTTTCTGCAATTGTGAAGACTGATTTGATTTGACAAAAAAGTCTGCACTTATTGTCATGTATAGTAACAAACATGACCAATTTTATGGCTTTCAGGAACTGTTGCTTTCTTTTTTTGTTGGGCATCTGAAATTTATGTTGTTTATCAGTGGGGTATATGAAATTTTTGATTAATTTGGTGTTTAATTTACTCAGGTTGATGCTGATAGTGATGATGTGCTGAGGGCCGTTTGGTAGAAGATAAGCATGTTGCTGCATTTCAGGATTATTATAGATCAAATAGATCAATCATCTTAGCTGTGCCTGTGGTTGGTCTTGTGATATTGTTTCTGTACAGTCAGTCTATTTCTTTTTCTGCTTGGATTGGAATCAATCTCCTCTGTCAAGGGACAAAGGGTGACAATTTTGGTGGTCAGCTATTGGCCTATGGTTTTGGCAAAATCTGTGCTAGTCAGGAATGTTGGATACGGTTGATTTTGCTAATAGAGTTCTATATAATACTAAGGTTTTCTTATCTTTTTGGTATTTTTATTATTGCACACAAGTTTTTCAGGGTTGTTTTATGTAGACTCAACTATTTTAATAAAATAGCATAATGTGTTGGTAGTTCTTGTATTGTGACAAATTTTGATTTGATTCCCTATGCCTACATTTATATTGCCAGTACCCATTGTTCTTTTATGGAAATCTTTAAGGTATGATAGACCATTTTGCCTATATTTTTCAATGTTTGCTTTGTAATTTTCTAGTTCAATTAAATACTCAGCGGGGCAGTTTTTTCAATAATTTGTATTTTTGTACCCTGTTTAAAATTGTTTCCAATAATGCAATTCTAATTTCTGCATTATTATGTTCCGGCACATGGTCCTACACGGAATAAGATTTTTGTGTAGAGTGAACATGGAAATTGCTGTAGTTGGCTAATATCTAGATTATGAATGATTGAGGTCAAAGGATATTTTTTGAGACATAAGTATCCACCGTTGTCGCCTATAACCAGTCTTTGGCAGAGTTTCTGCCTAGCCACTTTAGTGATGTTTGGGTGATTTAAATGAGAAATCATGAAAAATTAATCCACTACTACATATTTAAGGTTTTCAATTTTGTTAATCTAAAACTATAATGTTATAAATGAACATTGCCGACTTCTGCATGAGCTGTGGTGAGAATGAATTGTGACACTAAACGCGTAATCCAACTTTAGTCAATTTGATTTGATGTGAATATCTCAGGGGCATCCATCCAAGATTTATTATTTCTTCCTTAGCTCAAATGATCAAATCTATTATGTTTAATATCTTCTTGGCTAAATTCATCATACCTATTTGTAAAATGCGTAATGATAAGATATTGAGCATTCATTGAACCAAATGGCTCGTGGGCCCTTCAAGTATTGCATGTTAGTAATGAAAGATGTGCGATGTTTTTCTTATGTAATGACTAAGATACTAGCTAGTAGCTACTACTTGATGTTGGACGCCAGATATCATTACAAAGTTGTCATATTTCTATATTTAGAAGAAAAAAATTGAGCTGGTGAGTGCATCTACTAGCAAGTAGAAATATATCCAACGTTTTTTTTATATATAGGAAAGTTTATCTGAGTTGGATGCAGGAGATTTCTAGAGTTCAAGTGTGCTTCAAGAGTTAACAAATACTTACAGAGGCAATTTTTTTTTTTATGGGTGTATTTATTCAATTTAAAATGTAAATATAACAAAATATAAACCCGTGTAATCCTTGGGTTAATATTTTTTTTTTTTTTGTATAAAGTCAAATTGATAATAGCCCTTAGAACTTTGATCACATCATCCAGTCTAGCAATGACCGGTAGGCAATCCACGGATTATTTTAAAACTTGTGAAATAAATTACTTTTAAATAATTAATGAGACTTTACATTCACGGGTAAGACGGTATTATAACTATCAAGTATTTTTTATGATAATTATTGTAAAAAAAAGTATTTTTTATGATAATTAAGAATAAGGCTTTATGAACTCAATGATATACGCATTCTTATATTTACTAATAAGATAAGTAAGATGGCATTATAACTATTAAGTATTTTTTGTGGTAATTAAGAAGAATAAGGCTTTATGAAACTCAATGATAAACGCATTCTATAATATCTTCATTACGTATAATTAATTATTAAGTATTTTTTTTGAAATGATTAAACATAAGGCTTTATGAAGTCAATGATTATTGATCAACATGATCAATATAAGCTTATATACAATAAAGGACAAATGAATGTAAATAAGTTATGAAATTGATAGTGTTATTTGGTAAAGAAAGTTGAAAAGGTTCTAAACCAAGGAGTAGCAATGTTAAGAATTCGCTCATATGACAGAAACAGAGAAGATTGAAAAGGCTGAGATGATAGCCTTACGGTCTGTTTGATGCGCAAGATAGGGAAACAAGATAGGATAAAAATTTCATATCCTATTAAAATCCACTGTTTGATGCACCAACAATAAAGGATAACATAAACCTATCATTAATCCTATCATATTGTCTGTTTGTTATTTTTATCTTTGGTTTTCCTTGGGTTAACAACTTGATAGCAAAACTTATCACACGCGTGTTTTCTATTTCCTCAAAACCCCTTGTTCGACTCCCACAGCAGCTCAATCCACTCCAATATTTACAATTGTTTTATCGATCTCATCGTTTCCTCCCACAACCTTTTGTCTACCACCTCCTTTCTCCAAATCCTTTGCAACTGCTTCACATAACAATTTATGTGCTTCTACCTTTTAATTTCCCCCCCTAAGTTTTGTGCTTCCAATCGATTTCTATTTTATTTCTTAATCGATGGTTTTGTAGGTGAATACAAGAGGAAAACCCCAATTTGTTTTCCAATTGATGTTTTCCAATTTCTTGAATGGAATTTCTACCCTTTATTCTGGTTGCTTTAGTGAACTTTTGTTTGTTTCCCAATTTCTTGAAGGGAATATTTTATATTGAATGAAATTCCTCACCGTCAAGGGATCAGATAGATCAAGAAAGAGCAATGAATCTTGGTTGTTTCGGTGAAAGGGTCTGAGATTGATAAAATAATGATATACTCTTTTCTGTAAAAAAAAAAAAAAAAACTCCTAAAAAAATGCTATCCTATCATGTGCACACCAAACACATGATAGGAGAAATGTCTATCCGGTCGCTATCATATCATATCCTTATCTTACTCTTTATCCTATCATGTGCACCAAACGGGCTCTTAGAGTCTGTGTCTCATTTTAATACAGCGATAAATAGATAGGAAGATAGATTTCTTTTTACAAAGCACATAGAAAAGTAGAAAACACTCTTTTTTTGACAAAAACAATGATACTAGGTTTGAAATGCTTTTTATTATTTAAAGCCTGAGTGAATACAGATCAGGACTAATTGAATTTTGGACAGTTTTGCAGTTTTGCCCGAACTAAAAAATATTCCAACAACATCGTTCAACACGGTCTGATATGCCAATGGACAGTTTTTGCTGGTTTAGAATTTCATTTTCTTCAAGGGCGTCTGGTGGGCTCAGCCTCAAAAACATCTCTGTAATGTAAGGCCGCGCCATAAATGATTTTTATCGAAAAAAGATACTCATTCCAATCATATCAAACAAATACATGAAATACCTCAAATGATTGATGTCTACTCTGTCTGGTGGGGTGGTTTGTAGATAAATCAGTGAGCCTACATCTATCAATTTACAATGCGCTAGTATGCCACCCTGCCTATGATAAAGAATTGAAGTGTTCATCAACCACAATCATGTCTCAGCGTATGGGAAGAGTTATAATAAAGGGCCTTGATATTATATTTTGTCAGAATAATAGAAAGAGAACTCAACGAAATTGTCCTTCTCTCCTTAGTAAACAAACTACTCTACTGCGTCGTAACACTCTTGGCAAGATTACGAGGCTGGTCGACATTGAATCCCCTCAGTACAGTGAGATGATATGCCAGTAACTGCATCAGAAAAAATTATTGTGTTGAAGTATATACCGTACATACAAATCTTTTGAAGAATGCATAAGAAGAAGCTAGCCTATTATTTTAGATGACAGGAAAATAGAACTGCAAAATTTGTCTATGTGGAATATAGACACTGATATTCATGTTTAAAATGAGAAAATACCAAGAAGCTCAAGGAATACTAAAGAACACAATCATTGTCAACACAGTTGAGAAAATGTTTATATAAAGCCAGACAAATAATTAAATCTCGAACACACTAATATTGAAACATTAAGTGCAAGGATAAAATAAAGCAGAGTAAAAGACTAGAAACATACCTGTAATGGAACTACATTAATTACAGGTTGAAGACAGTCCACAACCTGTGGAACCTCAATTGCCCTACAAGATTCACCAGGGCATACAGAAGCAGCATCCCCTTTTGAACACATAACTATCAGGCGACCTCTGCGGGCATGAAGCTGCTGAATAACAGACTGCTGTTTGCTGCCAAATGTAAAAGATGTCAATATGAAACTCATAATTTTAGATCATAAAGCTACTCAACAGTCAAAACAACCAACCTGAAGCAAACATCACGTGTAGCTATAACAACAATTGGAAGATTTTCATCCACTAATGCCAAAGGACCATGCTTCATTTCTCCTGCGAGTATCCCTTCGCTATGCATAAGAGCCACTTCCTTTACTTTCAAAGCTCCCTCAAGAGCAGTTGCATAGTTGTATCCTCTCCCAAAGACAAGAAGAGACTGCTCAGCAATCAATAGTTTTGCTAGATCCTTCATCTCTTGATCAAGCTCCAGCACCTCTCTGACTTTGTCTACAATTCAACATTTTAATTAGATTACTTCTAGAACTGCTCTGAGTTGCTTCAGTATTTTGATGGATTCGTAATAAAAAAGGTTTGATTGAAATTAAAGTTGTCAATGATCGCTGAAGTTCTAATTTCTCGCACTCTCTTCTTTTTCTTTTTTCTTTTTATCATAAAACGTTTAGGAGCTAAAGTAGTTCCTTCCAAGCAAAACATAAGGCAGGCGACAAGTCTCTGCTCAAGCTTTGTTCTTACAAACTTTTTAGTAGATGTTGTTTGATCGTACCAATCATCGCAACCCACAAAGCAGCAACCAAAGCAATTTTTCACTAGGCTAGGTCGACTAGTTGAATAAAAAAACCATTAAACCCTGGCATGAATCATATCTAAAGCTAGATCATTTAACTCTAAAAAATAATTTTCCTTAATCCCGCTCTACCTCCATCTAATGAAAATATCCTTTTTTCTATCCACCCTTACTCCTTACCGGCATTTTCACAGGTCTTCTCCACACATGACAATATTCTACAATCTTTTCTACAATCAGCTACCTCTACTTTTTCTCTAACGGTAAAATTTATAAGTCTATCTTGACTTGTGTGACTACTTATTCATCTCGTAACACTAATCTTGATTTCTTGTTAGCTTATAACAGCCCAAAATTTAGTTTCATACCCAGCGTCAAGTTTTATAGTTGAGAGGTAGATTTTCCTTTGAGCTCAAGTGGTACATTTTTTATCACAAATTACAGTCAAAGCATTCCTTCATTTCATGCACTCTGCATGGATCCTATGGTTAACATGATAGCATCCCACTCTATCTCCCTGTTATTTTTTTCTGATTGAATCGAGCTACTTAAAACGTGAGATTTGTTGCATGGTATATTCTTCAATTTTATCGCCATGTTTACATTTCATATAATTTATCTTATTTAAGTGAAAACCGTGTTTCTAAGCATGCATCCAAAATTTTAACTTTTTGTTTATCTCTTCTCTCATCTATCCAACTAAACCTATACCATTCACAAAAATCAAATAGTGGTGCAATAGTTTGTATATGTCTGATAAAAATATACTAATTTCTAATAATCAAATTTCATAAAATGACATTAACTCAGTTAGGATGCTCGGCCAACAGAAACTCACTTGGCAGGTCATAAAGACCATCTACAATAGCTTCTCTTCTTGCTTGATTGGAAATAGTATCGCCTCCTATTGCAAGAGCTAACATGGCCATCACTACAATTTGACTTGTGTATGCCTATAGTAGTTGTAAATGTGTGAGTTGGCCATTGGTTAAATCAATAATAGAAAAATATAAAAAATGAAGAAAACGACATCCTTTAGATACAACATTTACCTTGGTACTTGCCACACCAATCTCAGCACCAGCATTTATATGAACACCGCAATGCGTGTTCCTTGCTATTGCACTGCCAACGGTGTTTGTTATCCCAACACATAATGCACCATTGTCTAAAGCATATTGCAGTGCAAGTAAAGTATCTGCGGTTTCACCAGATTGACTAACAAAAACAGCTGTATCTTCTCGGTATATTGGTCCCTCCCGATCCAATAAATCACTAGCAATTTCCATAGTAACAGGAATACCTACAATGCAATGTATATAATACAACATTTTAACACATATTTTAAATATGCAAAACTTACAAACAAACAAAAAATTGAAGTCATACAGCACTAACCAGAAAGTTCTTCCAAGATGGGTCTAGCTGCCAAAGCAGCATTATAGCTTGTGCCACAACCAATGAAAACTATTCTTCTACTTCGCCTGATGGTTTTGAGGTGATCCTTCAGTCCACCCAACAGAACAGACTTGGATTTGCTAGAACCCCCACGTATAAGCCTCCCCCTCATTGTGGTTGTTAGAGACTCTGGTTGCTCATGAATTTCCTTCTGCATATAATGCTCATAATGTCCTTTGTTTATTTGCTCAACCTCCATTTCAAGAACAGATAATGCACGTCGCACTGAAGAAGTTCTAGAGAGTGAAGCGCCATTTTCTCCCATGTCATTCTCATACTTCAAAATAGAAACTCCACCATCCTTAAACAACCAACCATTTCCAAGTAAAACAATATGTTAGTTCAAATTGACATGCTTATAACCGACACATAGATCCATCAATCAAATGCAACAGACAGTAACTGTGAATTATAAATTATATGAGCAATCATCTCATCATGCCAGAAACAGAGGAAATTAAGGGAAAGATAAAGTGAACCTCTCAGAAGTCATGAAAACAAACTTAGCAAAAAATACATCATTCTTATGGAAGTATTTGTGAGCGTTAGGGTTACTTTATCAAAAAGGGAGGTTACTGTATCTACCTTGAGATGCACAACTTCACCATCCTCAATAACTAGCACTTTCTTGGTATGCTCAACCACAGCATTAGCATCACTGGACAAAAACAGTTCTTTGGGCTTTCCATCCTTAGATAGGAATTTGTTTTCCTCAAAGGCTGAACCATTTTCCTTAATTTCTGTCAATTCCTGAAATTAGAGCAATTATCAGTTTAAACAATGTCAATCAGAAGTTCTTCATCCTCACTCAATTTATGCATTAACCATGAAGAATAAATTAAAATTATAAAAGGTGGTATTGCGAAATACTTGAAAGAAAGAAAAAGAGGATGGGTCAAGTGATGATTTACGGGAGGATTTGTACGAAAGTTGTCTTCTTAGGCTTATTATGGTGTTCAACTAATGATTATTTCAAAGGGTTTTCTTTGTCAGTAGCACTGATAATGCATGCAAAATGAGTTATTCATTTTCTTCTTTTAAATTAATAATTGTTTTGAATTGATAAGCCAAGCAATATAAAGTGAAATTTAAGCTCCCAATAAATGACAGCTAATACCGGCAAAAGCGGTAGCATTTAAACAAAACATCTGACGGCTAATATTGGCAAAAGCGGTAGCATTTAAACAATTGGCCCACTTTCATGTATCAAAACACTGAATGCCGACAAAAACAACTACATTCCTCAAGAGTTCTTTATGCTGTCTAACTAGAAGCATCATCAATAAGTCAAAAGAAACAGGTAAAACCAAAACAATCATTTCCAGGAAAAGACCCTGGACAATCAATTTCAATAGGTAACTGACCTAAGAAATTCAACTACTAAATTGGATATAACTTACTTTAACACCTAGGAGCAGCGGGCTACCGCGCTTGCAAGCAATCAGTTCATTAGGATAGTGTAGACTTTTGAAAATAAGTGCATAAGCTCCTTCAAGATGTCTCATAACTTCCAGAACAACTTGACTGAAGGTAACAACCTGATCACCTGCAACATTGGAAAGCTACTCAGCCAACACCATCCACAATGGAATTCAAAATACTTAACCCGCATCGGCTCCTTTAATAAAGAGACGTTAAAAAGGCGGCTCAGTGATAAACATCCAAAAACACAAATGTAAGAAAAATTCAAAATACTTGAGCCGCATTAATTCAAACTCAAAACACGCAAACTTATCATATCATTGTGAACCAAATGGCAACACCATTTTTCAAACAAATTCATAAAAAAAAGTTCAGTCTAGCATTTGAGTACTAAAATGGTCATTTTGTCAGTCTCCACCTTCAGTCCTTCTCCTCACAGTTTATACATAAACATCACAATTACCAATTACATCAATAAAGGCTTGAGAACTCAATTGTGCTTTAGTTTTAGTCCATGTAAAAAAAAGAGAGCCATACAATACATAACTCAATCCTATTATCATATATATTCAGTAATCACAATTACCTGCAGCTTCATTTGCTTTGTCATAAACATATTTGGCAAGCTTGGGAATGACTTCTGTATCCGTTTCAGATGTAAAGGTGAAGCCATGTCTGAGTAGCGTCGCCTTCAAAACCTAAACAAGTAACAATAAACATGTGATTGGAAAAGCCTAAAATCTACATAATACCTATGAAGCACAAACGCAGACGCCAGACATGAGACAAACATTGACACATAGACACTCATATTTTTAGAAAATGACATAATTTACTGTAATCACATGTGTCCGCGTCAGACATGTTTTCCATCAGAAGTGTCGGAGTGATGATCATAACATGCTATTCAAGAAGGAAAATGAAATGAGAGTTCAAGTAATGTAATGCAAGTGTTAGTACCTCATAATTAGTGATAACACCATTGTGAACAACCATGAACTCATTAGCAGGACCTGAAGTTTGTGGATGACTATTCCGTGGAGCAGGCTCACCATGTGTAGCCCAACGTGTATGGGCAATTCCAGCATGAGTGCTAAAACTTTCCTCCAAGTTCAATTCAATTTCACCAACCTCTGTTTCCATCACACAATTGCAATGTCAAACATCAAAACTCAAAAAAAAAATCAAGATCAAGAAGAAGAAGAGGAAGATGAAATGGACCTTGGTAGACGGATTTGACGAGTGATTCGATGTTGCCTTCTTGACGGAAGACAAGAGGAGGAAAGGAAGTGAAATCGGAAGAGCATTGAGGTTTTGAAGAAGAATCAATGGCGATTCCGGCGGAATCGTAACCACGATATTCTAACCGTCTTAAACCGTTGAACAGAACTTGTAAGATGTATCTTCTCTCTCTTTCCACGTTGTAATTCAGATACGCGAATATCCCACACATTTTCAATGTTCTTCTTTTTTTACTTACTACTTTTCTTCTTCTTCTTCTTCTTTTAAATCTTTTGAATTTGATTTATAAGACCGAGCTCGCTCTGTAACTCATCCTCAGTTAATCAAAAGAAATTAAAATTAGTGAAATGATAATTTAATTAAATGTGATCAAAAAAAGTATGTATATTTAATTTGATTTAATTTTATGATATGATTGCGCCCAATAAATTTGACTAGTAATGTAATGAGTTGTGTCACACGAGCAAATAAGAAACTTCCACCTGCTTCATTCCCTCTGATGGAGGGAGAAACAATTTCTTTCCTTTAACTCCATTTTTGCGATTACGCGCCTGGGGGTATTTTTGTCATTACAATCGGCATCAGACATTCTGACGTGGCGGTGTCTGGTTGGGTGGATGCAGTCAAACTTCTTAACACAGTCATATTTTTACAGGTAATTCTGGTTGGTTGGTCCTTCCGCCACTAACAGTTGTTGTTTGTTTTCATTTACTTGATCTAATAAATTAATCATTATCCAAATCTATCTTCTTTATTCGTTTTCATTTTTTTTTATGAGTTTCATTCTTTGGGTTTACTTCTGCTCCCATCACATGAATGACAGAAGGATAGTCATCATCATATCATCTTCCTCATAGTTATTTAATTGTTTTACTTGTGTTAGATAAACGTGGCTGGTATATATAATTGGAAACGGAGAATAGATCAATAGACAACTCCTTTTTGTGTGGACAATCATGCTCAATTTACAATGTCTTTGGAGTGGGGAAAAAGTTTTTTTAAATAGAGGAGGCGACAAATATCACTCTCAATTGAACTAATTCGTAAAGACACATGGTGAAAATGATTAAAAGTAAGTGAAAATGGTGAATAACTACTAAAAGAAGTTAACATCTATTTCGTATTGTGTCACATTTCTTAAAAGAAGTCGCTGTGAGAATAACTCAGTTTGTAGGGACATGCATTGTTATATGTATGGGTCGCATCTTAAAAAAAGTGAATTTTAACACTAAGCCACTTGAAAAAGAAAAAAAAAAGTACGATGGTTTTTCACGTGACACTTAAGCTTGCATCTGTTGCTTCAACAGATCATGGTGAAAAGTCAAGTTGGATGCAAGTTTGCAGTAGAAAATGCGGAACCAAACATGTTATTAATATTAGTACAAAAAAAAATGAAAATAATTGTAAATTAAAATTCTAGACCATCTAATATTACTTTATTTGGGAAGTATATCGGATAATCATATGCCATCTTCAAAAATTCTTAATTGCAATTCTTTTCAAGTTATCTCTCTTGTAGGCCTATTTTAAAGATGGACAGATGTAAAGTGTATTAGTGGTATGATAAATCGCTAGACAAAGATTTCACATGTGATCTTATTCCATTTGTGATTTTGTTCACATTTTCCACAAACCAACACACATCCTTTTAGCATGTTATGTCCTCAGTCACATGCTTATTAGAAAACATTTTCTCGTCTCAAACTTTAAGTGTCTTGAGAATTTAAAGCATTTTCTATGGCAATGTAAGTATATCAACCTTCCTACATATCTGCTTCGAATTTCTCATCGGTTGACATCAGACGGTTCTTGTCCAAAATGTGGCTAGGCCATGAATCTTAACCTCGTATGGGACTGCCAAGCAATTTAAACAATTTGGTATTTGCTAGGAACTTTGAATATAAAGGATTTCTTTGAGAAAGATTTTGGTCACTAGATTCATCTTCTTTTTCTGTCACCTATATCAACTGAGTGGAAGGACTAGAAATGATCATGTTTTTAACATTTGTCTTTTGCAACACTGGTTAACTATGACTCTGAGTAAAGATCAAAACTTTGGTTGATTCAATTGAGGCAGCTTCTGGTAAATCAGTTTGCACGATAAAAATTTGGGAAGTTAGATGGTACCCTCCCTCAGGTAGTTCAATCATATGAAAGATTTTTTAGGAATTTTTTTAGGAATTGGGAGTGAATTTTCTCACCCCACATTTCTCAACAGCCACACAAGTTCTAGAAATGTACTTCGGGGTAGAAAAAAATGGCAAAACACCTGTGTTTTGTCCACCCGAAATGATCTTGGGTGAGAGAAGTTCCTCCGTTGCTACACGTCATTAAGTGTACGGTGTTTTGGCACATACCATAATACCCATGTACATTAGGTATCCCTTAACAGCACTGACTCAATTTATATTTCGCTAATGTAGATTTATTTTTAAAAAAAATAAAAATAAAAATAAAAGCAATCTGAGCCACCTTTATAGATAGCCCATGATCAAGTTGATAACAGAAATAATTTTAAGCAACTTTTCCCTATGCATAGGGAATAATCAATTACAGCTTACAACAACAACATGGTGACATTTCCTCATCTTCCACTCAGCAGCTTGCAATTGCATTAGAAATACTTACAGAGGGAATCACGCATGATATTTTTACATAGCAAGAGAATAATTGTAATATTGTTTAGCTAGAACGAACAGTGTCAATGGCAAAGACCAAATCATCATATTTAGCTCCAGTTACTTCTTTTACAATCTTGTTGTCTTTCAGAATTTTAAAAGTGGGAACCACCTTAATTCCTAGCTCTTTGGCCAAGGGCTGCCAATAACCATTAAACACTATGTCAGGCCAAGAAAGCATGGGCACCCATAGACTATCTACTATTTAGTACGTTATTTAATCCATACCTTGTTATCTTGGTTGCAATCAAGCTTTAGAAAGACAACATCCAAATACTTCTCAGCTAATTCTTTGTATTTTGGAGCTATCACTTTGCACGGACCACACCTGCAAAATTCATGATAAATCATATCCAAGGTCATCCAAATCTACACTTTATATTTAGCAGCAGGGATAACAATGTCATAAAAGGATCAATCAAAATCATGATCCTTAAAATAATCATTGCTGCAAAACCACACCAGAGATTTATTTTTTACTTTATTTATTTTTGAGTAGGAATTGAACTCGACACCCTGGAGTTTACAACACTCACACATTGCGCACCAACTACTTGCACTAGACCGCAGTGGTAGTACATTAGAGTTTGAGTTTGAATGACCAAAATCAATTAACCTTTTTATCAGCTTTGTTTTCGTTGTAACCCAAAGAAACTTGTTTCTCCCTTTTTAAAAAACAAATGAAATGATCAGCAGGCTGATCACTATTTAGGTTACATGACATCCCAACAACACTCATGAGTCATGAATAATCCGCTCTTATGCACATAGAGAAAGATTAAAAAAAAAAATTACTCTTCTGCAAGCTAAATAAAGTAAAGCAAGTTATCAATCAATAATTATATAAAGCACACCCTGATTTGGCTACATGTACATCATATCCTAAAAAATAAGTCAATAACACAACCTCAGCCGATGACAACACCTTGAATTGGTCTTTGCTGAACATATCATGACCGATAAGTATGATGTTTAGTTGTATGCCAAAGGCCAACTTTGAAGCTTTCAACCAGATTGGAAAGCATGAATGCTGAATATTCCTTTTGATATTCAGCGTACAAAATAAGTACTTTAGTAATGCTACTTTATAGTTTATTCCCACTTTGTCTTTAATTAAGTTCCAAACCAATGAATTACCACTTCTTTTTACCTCAAATTCAGGCATTGTATATTAAAATATAAGGATTCACTTCATAGCAGAAAAAGAATAGTTAAACCCGTTTATGAGAAAGTTAACAGCCACTACTTGCAATTATGACAAAATGCATGGATATGCATAAAAGATTTGGTGTTATGTAACTGCGCTCCCTTGATTGTTTCACAACAGTTAAAACCTCTCACGTCCCCCTCCAATAAACCCCTTAGTTTAGAGAAAACCCTTTCCCATTCTTCATCGTATAATGTACTTAGGTGTGACCTTGAAGAGATTTGTCTTGAACTTCGCTTATGTAAAGATATGATACATCACAGCAATGTTGTTTAGTGACACGTTGGGAGGAATATACACTTGATCTACAATTGATTATCTATGGTTGTAAAAAACTCAAAATGTGTGCCTATACAGACTTCATAAAGCACAATTGAAAATGGGGAGATAGATATATAAAGAGAGAGGAAACATTATGAAATTTAGAAACCAACAATCAAGTCACACAAAACTAGTGCAAATGTGAAATGCCATAATCATAAATTAGGAAAATTTTGTGTGTGATATCTGGCCATATCACCAAGATGTACTGATCAATGGACACCAAGTGAAAGTAACTAGTAACGCCGTGCATGGTTGAGTAAAACAGAAAACAGGGAAAGTCATAAAGTGAAGAGTTTTAGTATACATACACAAGTGTTAACAAGATTTGCATGATGTCCAATTATAGTTTACCAAATCATCTTACTTGCTAAAACACATTTATACTTCTTAAAACATATAGAGGCGTTTGGAAGAGCTTATTTAGGCTTAATTTATTACATAAACACTTGTGCAACTCCTTACAAGACTCTATGAAGTGTCCATGAGCACTTAGTGTCTGTCACTCAAAATTTAGTTTCATAAACTCATTCAGATAGCTTATCATCATAAACCATTTTGGATACCTTCGACTCTCATTCTCTAATTGATTGGTCAAAACTTATGTCACTGTTCTCTAAGTTGTTTGGTCGAATAGGTATCGATGTATCTTTATCTGGACGTGAAGAACCATGAACTTCTACTTAACGTGGCGACGTTAATCATTACCTAAATTTTGAGTGATATATATATTTTTCCTACCAATTGCCTACAGGTTGCTCAATTTTTGTTCTAAAGAGTCTAACAACGAAACTCGTACACAAAAATAAAAAAATGCAAGTTCGAACTCACACCTCAGCATATCGAAACTACCTTAGAGTATATTAGCATCTTAGTTGTACTTTTAGAACTAACCTATAGCTAGCTCTAGCTGTATGAAACAAGGTAAAGTAAAGTATAATTATTTTTTTGATCATATAATACGATAATAATATAAATTAATGAATTCATGATAAGAATAGTTAATGGTAAATTAATTATGAATTATACAAGTAATGAAATAAAATATACCATTGGGTGTACATGTCGAGGACGACGGTTTTATCACCGGCGGCATTAACGATGGGCCAAAACGTGTCCTTGTTAACTTCAGTAACTTGTCCGACAGTCACGGTGGGGCCAGTAGTTTCCAAGCTTGATCTAACAGTGAGACACACACTCCCATTCCTCCTCAAGCTCTTGAGATTAACACTCTTGGAATTCAAAATGGAAGAAGAAAATGAAGTAGTAGAAGAAGAAGAACCAAGTGACAGCTTCGATGAAGAAGTACTATCAAAGACGGTGGTGCCAATCCATTTAGGGGAGGTGCAGAGATTAAGAGCCATTGGTGTTGGCATGTGGAGAGTGAAGAATTGGACTCTGAGATATGGTCGTGTGGTGGTGGATGTGAAGAGGAAGAAGAGTTGGAGTGATGAATGAAATGACGGTGTTGCCCTTGGAGTTTGTGTATGGTATTGTTGCGGTTGTTAATATGAGGGTGGAATTGGTAAATTTGAATGAAACGGGAATGAAAGAGATGTGCGATTGTGTGTGATATTGTTTTTGGAATTGTGATTTGTGACCCTTCTTTTACATAATTGGATGCTAAGATTCCCTTAGAATATCTCTTTTATTTTTTATGGGTAGTACATTTTGTCACTTTTTCTATTAGGTGATAAACCAAATATCACAATAATTATTAAAAACTCACAAATAGAAGCGTGGAGTGTTCAATCTCCATTACGATATTCGTTACAATAATTTTAACAGTTTTATCATTTGAGTTAAGACTTATGAACTTTATTTTTCACTTTTATCGATCTAGAAAATTATATTTTCTTCTATTACTTAGTGTTGTAACTCTAAATTATGTTTTAATGCTTAATCAAGCAACTGGGTTTTTATTCTCACTTCTTCAAACAAGAGGGTTCCCACACAAAAATGTACAATATCCTAAAATCGACGTAATCAACATTAGTGTAAGCTTTCACAAGTTTGCTTATTACTCTTTTAGACAAGGTTTCTCTCCCTGAAGTGACTTTGATATATTGTAGAACATAGTCTACAACCTGTAAGTCTCTCACCCTCAGGTCATGTATGTAATGATTTACCATACTTATTGATATGTTAAATTCGATCTAGTGTGTGTTAGGTGAGTCAACTTTCTCACTAATCTTTGATACTGACCTTTGTCAATTATGATACTTTCCTCTTAAAATCTCATCATGTAATTTTGCTAAATGGAAACACTTGTAAGTTTGCATTCAAGTTTGTCTGCTTCATGCAAAAGATCATGCATATGCTTCTTTTGAGAGATGAAAATGTCTTTCTTTGAGTAGGCTGCCTCAATTCCCAATAAATACTTTCATTGTCCAAGATCTTTGATCTCAAACTTTGTTTATAGTTTCTCTTTGAAAAGTTGTTTCTCAGTCTAGTCATATCAAGTAACACTGATATCATTAACATAAAAAAGAAGTGCATTTAATTTTTTCTGCTTGTGAATGTTTTGAAGGAGTGTGATCTCATTAGATTTGCTTATAGCCCAAGTAGACCATTGCCTTATGAATTTTTCAAATCATGCCTAAAGGAATTGCTTTAGCATGTATAAGGACTTCTTCAATCGGCACACCTTGTTGACTCCACCCATGAGACCAAAATCTCGAGGAATTTCCATATACACTTCATCCTCATCATTATTTATGTCTCCATGCAAGAACACATTTTTAACATAAGATTGGTGTAGTTTCCATCCAGAGTAAGCAACAAGAGATCATAAGATCTGAACATCATTCATATTTTTAGGTGATGTAAATGCCTCATAATAATCAATAACATATGTTTGTGTACATCCTTTTGTCATTGTTTTGTCCATGTAATGATCGAGAGTACCATTTGATTTGTGTTTTACTATATAGATCCACATGCATCCAACTGGCTGATTGTCGCCTTGCCTCTCAACAATCTCCTAAGTCCCATTTTTCTCAAGTGTGTTTATTTCCTCATCCATAACTTCAACACATTTTTATCTTTCAATCATTCTTGAACGTGTTATGGGATTCTCAGAATGTCAACAACTATAATAAAACTTTGATACTACAGGAAAGTTGTTTAGAGAATACAAATCAAGAAATATGATATCCATATTTATAAGCACAAGATCTTTTTATCATTTTTCAAACCAGTGAGTAAATCAATTGGACTAGTATCACATGCATCAACAATCTGAGTGTCACCAATAGAGTAGTCTTTTTCAATCCTTACCTCTAGCTCACGAAATTGAAGTTGTTTAAAGAGCAAGTCAAATTTGCTTATTCTATTGTATACTATAATTGGTTCTGAAGGTGTTTATTCATGTAAAACAGAAGACAATCGAGGAACCATAATAGTATTAGACTCAGGTTCAAAATTTAAACCAAGAATAAGACTTAAATTAGGTGACAATTCAAATTTGGAAGACTTAGGTTCAACAATTGAACCAATAACATGACATAAGATAGAGGAGGACTTGAGTTCAAAAGTTGGACTATAGGAAGGAACTAAAATATGTGTTTTGGAGTAGCTAGGACAAAGGACTAAGAACTCGAACTTAGAGTCGAAGCCACTCATATTCTCCCCATGCAGTTGAGAATGAGTGGAGTATGACACAATTTCATGAATGTGACATCTTTTGGTACAAAGTACTTACGACTGGGATGATGAGAACATTTGTATCCTCTTTTTTTGGGTGCATAACCCATACATAAACATGTGACTGCATAAGCATCTAAGTTACTTCAATAATACTTGTGAACATGAACAAGTGCAACACAACCAAACACACTGACTCTAGATTCTACAAGATATAAACAAAAGAAAAATATGAAAGCGTAAATCAAACATGACTAACAGTATCCAAGACTCGATATGGAAGTGGAACTCGATTAATCAAATAGGATAAGACACGTCTGCATGTTGCAAATACAAATAAGAATCTTAATAAATATTTATATAGTCCCTATTTTAAGATAATCTTTATATTAATCATGTTTGTTCTATTTATGATTGTTCATATTCTTTTGGTGTTCATATTCTTTTATGTTCATCTATACCGATTGAGTTTTTTTAAAATGTTGTTGTAGAGGGACTAAATATTTTTCCTTTTAATATTTTGTGAGGGCCTAACATGCAATTTTATTGTTTTGTTAGAGGACCAAATATGATCTTGTTGTAAAATGAACTATATAATTGTTTTTTTTTTTGTCGTTGCAGAATAATAGGTACTTTTTTAAATGGCAAATGTTAGTATTATTAATTTTTATGTTGAGCACGCAGACAGAACCGTTGACCTTCGTATCTCTTCATTGCTTTGCTCCTCCACCCTAGTCACCAAGCTGTTTCATATATCCCCTCTATAATAGTTCTTATTGTTACGTTTTCTTTTAGGGTGATGAATTTATTAAGTTAAAGGTTGCAAAATCTTAGTTGCTCGAAACCAAAGTTAATGTGTTGAAGAGGAATATGAAAGTGACATAGATTCGGTTAAAGAGGGAATAGACGTGATGGAGACTCAAATGAAGAGAGTTGTGGAAGCTAAAATTAGTAAATGTGAGATGGAACTGGCTACTATGAAATATCAGTTGAATGAAATGCATTTGTAGTAGGAAGAAACAAATCGGAAATAATATGAGTCGTGTGTGTTGTGATTTTGGCTTTTGTTGTATAGTTGAAGTAATGTATCGCATACTCCCCCCATTTACTATTATAAACAAAATTTTACTAGATACATTAAATAATAGTGACCGAAAGGAGTATGAATTTAGACATAAATGTAATAGAATTGTGTAGTTAGGTTCTTCATTTCTAACAAACTAAAATGCGTTTTTTGTGATTTGTGAGGGACTAACGTGTTTTTTCTTTCTTTCTCTCATTTAAGAGATGATTCAATCATAAATTTTAGTTCATGATTAACATGGTTTAATTTTTTTTTATTTTTATAAAAGGTTAAATTTAAAAAAAATTGGGGACTAATTCAAATTCTGCATTTTTATGCAATGTTGAAATAAGACTTCAACTTACCATTTTACATTTTGAAGGACCAAAGAACAAGAGAAAAATGAAATTAAAAAATGGACCTAAAATATAGTTTGGCCTATTAAAGGATGTCTTTGACCTTGTATTACTCATATTAAGGACGACTTCGACCTTGATATATTTAAGACTTTCGGGTCATTGAGGGATTAGAATCCCAAAATAATGTGAAAGATTGAGACCATTGAAATATAAAAAGATGAAGGTTTTGGAATTTAAAAAATTGAAGAAAGATAGTCGAGGGTTGAGATTTGAAATTTGAGAAAATATGAGAGGATACATTTTTTTTTTAAAAGAATGAGAGGATAAAAATGAATATAATTCGTCATTCCTTTCCGGTCATTGAGTCATATGAAATAAGTGGGTTCATCACGGTTTAAAAGTTGTGGTGCATCACTCCATTACGAGTCTTAATTCCCTTTAAAACTTTTGAAAAGGAATGCAAATCACCAATAATAGTAAAGGAAAACATATAAGAATGGGAACAAGGAAAAAGGGTCATAAAAAAATGCAAGGGTAGGTTGCCAATAATTGGGTGCATAGATGACTGGATGGAGTCAATGGCGTGGCGTGGCGTGTGCGTTTGGGGCCTTCTAAGAAAAACATGAAGAAGCAAATGAAAGTTACTAAAAATTAAAATGAAGAATTAGAATTATGAATGTGAATAAAATGATAAATAGATAAATTTCTAGATAAAAAAACATTAATCTTTTGAATTTTAAGGGTGTTTTGTTTTTTTAGCAATTAATTTTGAGGTGTTGAATGCATTATTTAATTTAATTTTAGACTTGCAAAACAATAAAACTCATTGATTTTACAAGACAATTAAACTTATTTTATATATTTTTTAGGAGTCATTTATTAATATTAATTGCATGAATAAAACAAGGAAAGGGGAAAAGCAAATGGAACATGACATGAAACAAACGGAAGGAACAAAGTGAATGAAGCAAAGCAAAGGACGGCAAGACAACAGAGTTAACTAATTTCAGCGTGTTTTCTAATTAAAAAAAAACCACATTATAGTTTGCCGTTGAAACCGCGAAATTCCCTCTTTAATCTCTCTCTATTCTTTCTTTCTTTCTTTACTTCTCTTTTTCCTTCTTCTTTCCCTCTATTCTTCTTCTTCACCGACCCTTTTATTTCTCTATCAATTGGGTCGGGCAATGAACTAGACTCTCATCCATCATCTCTTCAATTTTCTTTTTCTTTCTCTTTTGATTGAAGCTACGTTTGTAAAATAATGGATCGTGTTAGAGGTTTGATTCTTATTGTGATGTTGTTGTTTGTTGATGCTTCCAATGCTAATTTGGTTTTCCCTGTTCAACGTAAATTCAAAGGTCCTCATCGGAGTTTAGATGCTATCAAAGCTCATGATGATAGGAGACGTGGTAGATTTCTTTCTGCTATTGATATTCCTCTTGGTGGCAATGGTCTTCCTTCTTCAACTGGGTTTGTTCCTTTTTCTTTATTTTATTGTTTGTTTACTAGTTTTCAATTCCAATTTGTATGACTTGGATAATAATCTCATTATTGGTATTAATCAAATTCTATAATTATTACAAAAAGTAAAAAATTTCAACCACATTCTTGTAATTTTTGTGAAGCGGAGGGACCCGGAGAATGTATTGAATGATTTTAAATTTAGAGGATCGTATTGGAATTTTGTTAGTTTCAATGGGCGTGGCTCAGTTGGTTAAACATCACCTAGCTTGTGAGGGACGACCAAAGTTTGATCCTCGCACACTTTAAGTTATGGCTTAAGCACCAAAGAGAGATTAAACTTGATAGATTACTCAGGTAGGAGCCACCCAGGTGCAAAAGACTCTAATTAGGGTGGTTTCCTACCCAAAAGAATAAAATAAAATTGGCGATTCATTTGGTTAAATTCTTTTATGTTTGTTTCTGCTGCAAATTATCTAGTATGATAACGAAGATAAATTTATCATTTATCAGCATTTTCATGTGGATGCTTAATCAATGTTGTTGGTTTCATTCGAGTAGGTTGTATTATACCAAAGTAGGGCTTGGCTCTCCTGCTAAGGAGTTCCATGTACAAGTTGACACAGGAAGTGACATTCTTTGGGTGAACTGTGCAGGCTGCACAGCATGTCCCAAGAAGAGTGGTCTTGGTGTATGCATCTAAACTAAACTTTTTTAATATTCATGCTTTCTGGTTGAAATATAAGAATATTGAGAGTTGCTGCTTTAATTATCATGTTGCAGATGGATTTAACCCTCTATGACCCTAACGGCTCGAAAACTTCAAATGCGGTTCCTTGTGATGACGGTTTCTGCACTGACACATATGCTGGTCCAATTTCTGGATGCAAGCAAGACATGTCCTGTCCATACAGCATAACCTATGGAGATGGAAGTACAACCTCCGGATCCTTTGTGAAGGATTCTCTTACGTTCGACGAAGTTAGTGGTAATCTCCATACCAAACCAGACAATAGCAGTGTGATTTTTGGGTGAGTGTGATTTCTATTGCTTACATCACACACACAGATACACGTAGATACTAGATAGATTACTCAGTGAATATTGAACATTTGTAACCATCTTCCTTTCCTAACCTTAGTTTTATCGTTTCTTTTTCTTCACACCGCCTTAATTTTATATGTCTTTCTGAACATTCACTTGATGACAGGTGCGGTGCTAAACAATCTGGTACATTGAGTTCGTCTTCTGACGAAGCCCTTGATGGAATAATTGGTTTTGGACAAGCAAATTCTTCTGTGCTTTCACAACTTGCTGCATCTGGAAAGGTGAAAAGAATATTTTCACACTGCCTTGATAGTCACCATGGAGGAGGAATATTTTCCATAGGGCAAGTCATGGAGCCAAAATTTAATACTACTCCGTTGGTACCAAGAATGTATGTGCAGAATCTTAGCTTTTTACTCCCATGCCATGTTATCTGTAGCCAGGGTATTCAATCTGTTCCGTTGTTTGATGATAGCAATTTGTTTCAGGACACACTACAATGTGGTTTTGAAGGACATGGAGGTTGACGGGGAACCTATTGAGCTCCCTTTAGATTTATTTGATTCTGGAGATGGAAGAGGAACAATAATAGATAGCGGTACAACCTTGGCGTATCTTCCGGTTTCGATTTACAATCAGTTAGTAACAAAGGTAAGTGTCACTTCAGAGTTAAGTGAATCAATTTTTTCCACTCGAATGTTCATGAATGATTGTTCATTGTGATAGGTTTTGGGTCGGCAACCTGGATTGAAATTAATGATTGTTGAGGACCAATTTACTTGTTTTCATTATTCTGACAAGTACGATACTTTACTTTGTAACTTTATTTTACTTCGTGTACAAAATACATTTTGCAGTCCTATTTTCTTTTGAAATAAGTATCATGTATCAATATTAATTTGTGTCAATCGTTTTTCTTTTCCGATGTCATTATTGTTAAATTGACTACATCTACTGTGTAATGTGCAGGTTTGATGAAGGATTTCCAGTTGTCAAGTTTCACTTTAAGGGGCTTTCTCTGACAGTTCATCCGCATGACTACCTGTTCCTGTATAAAGTGAGTATGAACTTGATCGCATAATTTGCATTTGTACCTAGCTTCTGATTTTGAGAAACTTTGTGGATGCTAGATAATTATTCAAACGGCAATTAAATTTATTTTTATATGAAAGTTATACTCAATTTCAAACCGTTGCATGAATTCATATACTGAACATGAGAATTTATCTGGATAGTTGGTTATTCCATCTGGATAGTTTTACAATGAGATTTGTTTTATATAATGCTACTTTTCATTTCAAAAACTAGGATTTCAGATATTTGTTTCAGGTGTTAAAAAAAAAAACTGTTTCCTGATATTCTTTTTCTCTTCATTGTACTCCAGGAAGATATTTATTGTATCGGCTGGCAGAAAAGTAATACACAGACTAAGGATGGAAAAGACCTGATTCTTCTCGGAGGTAAAGTTTGAAATTTCAATTTCAACTATAATTTATTCTTACCTCTAGGATAAAGTTAGTATAAGGCATGATTTGTTCATTTTGACCCTCTTAACTGTTTCTGATGTATTTTATGTTAAGTTGAGAACCTCCACATAGTTGTGTTTGTACCCTATACATAAGATGTTGAATAAAATATAACACATGACTTAACTGGTGCTAGTTTTAAATTTATAATTCTAATCATTTTGGAATGACTATATCATTTATTAACATCAATATATTTTCAATTGCAGATTTGGTGCTGTCAAACAAATTAGTTGTATATGATCTTGAAAATATGGTCATTGGATGGACCGATTTCAATTGTGAGTTCCCTGCTTATTTATTTACTTACTAAAATGTTACATATCCAAGGTTGTTCCAATTTCCAATCATATCACCTATGGTTGTTTCTGTTATTACTCCTCATTAGAAATGATGTTTAATCTTTCTTTAGCCCGTCCTTATTCCTGTTTTTTTTATGTATTTATCCATCCACAGACCACAATTCATATGGATAAATGTTTTAGATTCATGAATTAGAGAAAGAAAGGTCAACTAACTTAAGAGAGTTTGGCCAAAATAGAAGTGAAATGTCTGCAAGGGCCAGACAATCTGATCCCTGAAATCAACTAAATTTCAAAATGATTCCCGAAATTGAAAATCTTCGATCACATTAGTCTCTTCAGAACAATTCTAAGACTAAATTAGGACTTATGTCACATAAGACTTATAATGTCTTCAATCATTTAGAAATTTTGTTATTTTAGTGACAAAATTAGCTGACCCTACAATTTTTAGCGCTAAAATGGTGATTCACTCTAAAATTAGGCTTAATTTGTTTCAATTTATATCACTTATGACTTATATTATTGGCTTTTAGACTTAAATGTGCTGATACTGATGTGTGGCATTTTCTTCTTGATTCTTTAGGCTCTTCCAGCATTAAAGTGAAGGATGAAAAGAGTGGATCTGTATATACAGTGGGAGCACATGATCTTTCTTCAGCTTCCACAGTGTTAATTGGAAGAATATTGACATTCTTTTTGTTGCTTATTGCCATGTTAAGCACTTAAATGACTAATTTATATGAGAGGTGGCATTTATTTCATTTTGTTGTAACATAATTCTTTGAATGTTGTGCTTTGTGCATATATTATTAACCATTTCTCATATAGAGTGAAATATAACTGAGAAAGAGGTGAGCAAAACTTCAAAGTTATTTTTAGCTACTTTTTGTTTGGTTTCATTTTTAATGCAATGTCATTAGAAAAAAAAAGTGCAAATGGACAATTATGGATTTTAGGAGTTATAGCAATTATAAATGGATAATTAAGATCAAGACCAGGAGATTCAAGATAGAACTTACCAAGGATATTATGCAGAATGGATAATTAAGATAGACCAGGATAATTCTTGAAAATGAACAAGTCATTCAATTGAAGATTTCTCCTTAAGCCAGGAAACTTTAGGTACGTAGGCAACAACATGCTACTAAATGAAAAAAATTCCTTCAATTGATTGCAGACGTTTGAATAAACAACTTATTCAGCAAGGGCTTAGCATATAGAGTTTATATATATAAGCTATTTCTACGATCAAAGAGAAAATAAAAAACAAACTCCCCGTACTCTAAAACAACTTATGAACTTCACTATTTGGTGGAGCTTGTAAAAATAAGCTGAAAACTGTTTGCACACAATGACAATATATAAGCTATTCACATACATCTAAGTTTATGAATTATGATCGCAGAATAACAATTTTCAGCTTTCAGTCCTAAACAGTCATAAAAGCTTCTCAATTTATACACAGTTAGAACATACATTTCATTATAACTTTGAAAAACAATTTTATGATTATATGCTGATAATTACACATTACGCAGATAGATATATTCATGAATAAAGAGATGTAAAATGCAGATCACAATAAGGCAGGCATGCTTTTTACAAAGTTATCCTCAGAGCTTGTACCACAAAATATATAACTGCCAGGAGTAGTGCAATCTGGAGTACATCTTGTTGAAAGCCGTCGTCCCTCTGGAAGAACTGAATAAAATCACAAACCAACTATTAACTCATGAAAAGAAATTAGCTATGTCCAAATAAATGAATAATACAATCATAAACAATTTTCTATGATTATCTTTATCACAAAGCATTCATACCATTATGTAATAATGGCAAAAAATGTAAAGAAATAAACTAGATTGGATCTATTTGAGTTTATCTACTAGCATAAGCCCTTGTGAGACTACTTGAGAGAGCTTATGACATGTCCATAAGTTGTTTTCAGCTTATTTTCAATAAGCTATCCAGGACAGTTCATGAGAACAACCTATAGGTTATATGAAAACAATTTGACTTTATTTTATCTTTTGTTTTAGAAATTGTTTATACATAAACACTTATTCGATAAGCACTTTTGTTTATCTCTTGCGTGTGGTATCAGGTCTCTAGGTGGTTGGGTTGGGTGTATGTGTCTCCCCTAGGCCTAGCCCAACAGTTTGTTAGTTTCCTGGGCTTAGGATCGGGGAAGAGAGTTAGATTAGGGTTGCTTTTAGTTTGACATGCTGTTATTTGGACCATTTGGACTTCCAAGGATGATATAATCTTTTCTGGTGGCTTGCCTTCAGTGGAGCCTGTGGTGAATAGAGTAAAATTCTTAGCTTGGAAGTGGTTCCTTGTGAACTGCCCTGCTAGTCCTTGCTCCTAGTATGAATGGGAGGTGCAGCCCATCTTATGCTGGAATCGGTAAGGTTTTGTGGTGGAGTCGAGCCTGAGGCTGTCTGCGGGGTGGGGGTGGGTTCTTTGCCTCCCTTTGTCCGTCCTCCCCTCGAGATGTCTCTCTCTATCTTCTTCCTTGCAAGTGTTATTGTTTTTTTTCTTCCGGGTGTTTTCTCTTTTTGGTGTTTCTGGGTAGCTCTGGGGCATGAGTTGGCCCTCAGGTGTTTTTGTTGTGTTTTTTGATTGCTGTTTTGGCAGCGCTTCTGGTGTATTCTGATACTTTATCGTATATATTATATATTTTTGCCATTAAAAAAAAAGATAAGCGCTTCTACTATGAGTGCTTAATTAGGTTGTTTATCCAAAAAGTAAGCAAAATACCTTAAGAAGATAAAAGATAAGATGATGAAGCCACAGGTTTAAGATTCTTCTAGATAAGAGAACTCACCTTGGTTGGATCACCAGAAGGATCTGGATAAATATCAGAGTTCTCTTCTTTCTTGGTTGAAAAACTAGCACTCAAATTCTTGGCACTATCAGCCAAATCTTTCACAGATTCGACCGTAGCAAACAGAATACGTGATGACCAGAAAAATGCCTGAGCACTAGCAGGTGAAGATGATAAGTCCCATAATTCTTCATGCTGAATGACTTGTCCACTAATTTGGTTAAGAGTAAATTTGGAAGTAACTCTAAGTATGAGATCCCCTCCTACACCAGCTAGAACAGATTTAGGCTTCCCTCTAATTGTCCACTTGATACTTAAAACACTTGTTGACAGCATAGTCATTTCCTGCACAGTCTGTTGACCAAACAAAACAGATTTTATAACAATCGATCCAACCTTCCTTTTTGTCAAATTTATTTTTTAATATTAATAAGTGAAAGTGAAATTTAATAGAATGGTGAAATAAAACATGAAATACTTCAATTAAAATCCACTCAAATATAGTGAATTTTGTTGAAACATGCATGTTTAATAACTCGTACACTTCTTAGACAGTTACATTTGATCAGTGGCAAAAGATAGACAGTAAGTACATAGATGTTGATGTCGTCAATCTCATATAGTGGATATATAGCAAATTAGCAAATTGTTCAAATTCCACTATGCTATAGCATCACTGTTTGAAATCAATGAAATGATGTATTTCTAGCCCATAAAATTAAAAAGGAAAAAGCTATCTACTGATCAAGCATTGATCAAAAGGGAAATCACATAATCCCTATTGCTTCTTTAGGAGAAGAAACTCCATAAATGTAACTCACCACAGATGGGTTGTCAAGTGCAGTGATTGCCCATAGAGGTCTCTTATACTTTTCACGACCACTAAAACTCCTGATAGGATCCTGTAAACAATAAAAAACATGATAAACATGCATAACATAAAATATTTAAACTCCAAAGAAAAAGCATTAAAGAGAAATAAGTACCTTGTAAGTGACAGAAACAGCATAGGTTCCAAGTGCTCGATTACCACTCCTTAGCTCAAATATATCACGAGCAAGTTGTCTTGCAGTGGATTCTACCGAGGGACTACTATTGCACTCAAACTCATTACATAGCTCGCCAAAGTTCATACTATCAACCATTTTATCAGCAGCATCTGAATATGATTTTTCAGTTGTGGTATCAGATGATAGTTCAGTCCTATCACCATCATTGGCAACTGCATAACACATACCACCTAACATATATCAACTGTACAATATACTAAAAACTTGTTTATGTATCAGTGTGAAACTATGTTACCTCGCAATGATGAAGAGTGGTGGTGGTGATGACGGAAGGAGAAGGGTGTGCATGTGCGTACTACTATGTTGGATGTATTGTTGCGGTGGAGTGTGGCGGAGGAAAGAGAAGAAGTGGCGGCGAGAGAACAAGGACAAGAAAGTGCGGGTGTCAGATTCATGTCTCCCCATTCCGTGGAGGATAGTGTGTTGTTTGGGATTACAATTACAAACTAGATACGTAGACAAACAACAGCCTCTTCTTTTTCATGTTTTTTTTTCCGATAAGGTGGGCCCCTCTCTTGCAAGATATATCATTTATTTAATTTTAATTTTTAAGTAGGTGCTGCGAAACTCATACACTATTTCATCTTATCAAATATCATTTCAATCTTTTATCATATAAGTTGTATATATGGGGATCAATATCTTGTCTTTATGATGTTTGTTATTGTGTTCTAAAAATGTACGATTTATATTGATTTAACATAATAAGATGCATGACAGAGGCAGCGACAAGTAGTTCATAAACAACCCTCACCATCGGTTGTGCAATATGGGCAGAATAGAGTGCAAGGTAACAACTCAGTTTGCGAGAAATCGAGCAAGATGTGGTTGAAGTGCAATGTGGATGTCGCGTTCCATGACCGTAACCAACTTACATCTTTTGCGTGTTGTGTTAGAGACTCTCGGGGACAATTTACTCGACCTCAAACGAAATGGTAGCGAACAAATATGACAGTTTTGGGGGGGAGGCAGTAACCTTACTCAATGTCATTCACTTTGCTGATGTGAACAGATGGAACCGAGTTGTCTTCAAGTCCAATTCAAGCATTCAACTACTTTAGTGCAAGCTCTATCGTCTTCGGGCCATGATGATTCATAATTTTAGGCTATTGTTTCTAGTATTATTTATCAATTATCTTTACATTCCAACTTCAAGGTGAAGTTTGTTAGGAGGAGACAAACAAACATGGTTGCTCATACTTTAGCTAGCGCGGCCTGTTCTTGGGCTAGTCACCATATGTTTTATTGTTATCCTTCTTGTATTGAACATTGGTTGATTAATGATAATAGTTAACTTGCTTTGGTAAAAAAAATATAATAAGAGAATGAATGTTAGAGAAAATGTTTTAAAAAAATGTTAATAGCACCACTCTTACGAGCTTATGTAAAATTGACACATAATATGATCCCCACATTTTTAATGAGTTTTTATAAAAGAGCAAAAAATTATTCATGAAACAACTACATCTTACTTTCCTGACATGAGCGGTAGAGTTGATAAGAAAAAAAATTAGAATCTTTTTCGAACTAGTTGTTAAAATCATGCATAATTTCAGTACTATATCTCATTGGTGAGGGAAATTTTATTAACTCAATGATATGTGCTAAATAGAAACCCAGGTCTAAGAGCAAAATTTCTCCTTATGAAGTTTTGAAGAAAATATAACCAACTTGTCTTATTTTCGAACTTGAGGTTGTCTGTCCTATGTTCAGGTACTGGACACCAAGAGAGTTAAACTCGCTAGTAGAGCCTATGAACATGTACTCATTGGCATTACCATAAATAACTAAGCATGTAGATTTTATGACCTAAATGATGAATGGATCATAGAATCAGACGATATCGATTTCTATGAAATTAAATTCCCTTTTAAATTAAGAAATAATGGGAGCGCAAGTGGGCACACTACCTCTAATCACACTCCAGTAATCGGAAATAGTGACGAAAACATTGAACAAGATATATTAGAACCTCAAAGAGGTAAAAGATCAAGATCTGCCAAAGAGTATGGACATGGTTATATAATTTATACATTGTAAGAGGATCCATCCAGCCTTCAAGAAACTATGACTTTATTGAATGTTGACTTGTGGCAAGAAGCTATAAACATTGAAATAGATTCTCTAGAGTCTAACTGGACATGACACATAGTAAACTTTCCTCCTAATTACAAGTCAATCGGTTGTAAATGGATTTTGAAAAAGAAACTAAAATTTGATGGTTCGATTGATGAATACAAGGCTCGCCTTGTAGTCAAATGTTTTAGGCAAAGAGAAAACATATATTTCTTCGACGTTTGTTCACCAGTCACTAGTTTCACATCCATAAGGGTACTAATTTCTTGTAGTTCATTTTTTTACATGTTTGCTATGAAGCAGTGGAGGATCTTCCCCAAAATATTAGAGGAGCCTTAAACACGTACTACTCACAATGTTTTAAAATGAATGTTGTTTAATTGTTTTACATGCATAATGCCAAATGCAATACGCATTAGAAAGAGAATACAACAGTTTTACCAAATTATATTTATCCTCTATTGATGCATTTTACACTATCACAAATATAAAGTGGGGGTAGAATGATATTTAAAAATGTATTAGTAGTTAGAGCATACTATTTTTATATTTTTGCTACATGTATGGGTAACACATATTTAAATAAAAAGCAAACACGATGAAGAAGAGATTGGTGACCCCAATTCTACATAAAATATCCTCACAATCAAAGCACCAAGTTATTAGAACGAGAAGAATTAGAGGGTATAATTGAAAAAAAATTAATATTAAATGAAATTTGAAAATGACATTCGTTTTGATTTATTTATTTTTTGTCAAAACAACACTCATTTTAAAACGAAAAGAGTATAATATTATAATTGAAATAAGCAAAGATTATATGTTATAATTGTTTTTATTAAATTTATTATCTTGTATCCTATAGAAAAGTATGAAATTAAACCAAGAAGTTGATTCAAAATAAATTGTTTTATTCAAAATTAAAATAAATAAATATTCCTTAAAAAAAAATGAATTGGGTTGCATTTACATCTCAAATTCGATATTGAGATTCCATTATTTGTACCCTTTCTACTTTCTAGTACAATCTTATTCCTATGAATACTCACTTAGATTAAGCTGCGGCTTGGAAGGTGATAACGTATGATGGCAGAGTAGGAATATAGTAGTAATAACGTGCTTGTTCATATTTATTAAAATAAAGTGTAATCTAAGTACTCTAAATAATTTTATTTTTGGAGAGGATGTACGTCAAATAATTTGTAGAGTAAAAATATGATCCACATCCGGTGACAGTGAGGAGATTTATATGAGTTAATAAGATTATGAGTGTTAAAAAAATATTAAAAAAGGGGTGTTTTTAGATTTAAAGGGTAGAAGGTAAAGTGCTTCCCTCGTCTACTCTTTCAACTTGAAGCCAAGTTTGCGTTGCGTCATTTCGGACCCATTAACTATTTTGATAACACAAATCAAAAGCTATAATGGTCACGTCAAGTCCCTACTCCCCCCAATGGCATTTGCAACTTCTAGAGTAATAATTTTATTTTTTTCAGGAAACATTGCAAGTTGCATTGGAGATAAACAATGAAAAAATAGTATGAAGTCGAAAGTAGAATGTTAAAAGGAATGATCCAGTTGTTCTATGGCTCAATGGTGGACCTGGTTGTTCAAGCTTCGATGGCTTTGTTTATGAACATGGTATGCTAGCTAATTCTTCTCCTTTAAATTTTCCAACTTCTTCAAACATGCTGCTTCGATCTCTTCTCCAGCTTAATTGGAAACATTGAAAAGGTGTCGATTCCCTTGCATCAATTTTACAGTGCACAAATAGAAAGAAAAATTTAATGTTCACCGGATATTAAAAATTAAAATTGTACAACTACGTTACTCTAACACATGAAACATTGATCATACATTAGCAAAGAAAAAATATAACACTTTGATCGTTCTCTCGGTTCTTTCTTCACCTTGAATAAATGTATAATTAATAATCTGTGCATATGATTATTAATGTTTGCAGGGCCATTCAATTTCGAAGCTGCAAAATCAAGAGGGAAGCTACCCACTTTGCATAACAATCCTTACAGCTGGTCGAAGGTTAACGTGAAACCCTAAAATTAACAATGCTTTGTTTACATCTAATTATTAGCATATTAACTTCAAAATTAATTAATTTGACAATTGAGATGAATGCTGAAGCAACCTAAAACATTTTCATCAGTATTTTATTTTATTTTTGATAGGATTTTCAGTAGTATTATTTTACCTTTTTATTACAAATGTATTAATTCAATTTTTTTTTTCCTTAAAAAAAAGCATGATATTTTATTTTTATTGACAAACAAGTGTGTTCATATTTGTTGACAAGATCGTGTGTTTAATACGATAGACAATCTTTGCATGTTTGAGTTATTATTTACATTTTAAAATGAATTTCAGTTCCAATTATATATTTATTATATAAAAAATTCCAATTATATCTAATATTCATAAATATGGTTTAATTTATGATGGCACTTTTTAATCCCTTTTGGACACTAATTGTGCTTTAAAGGGAAGTTTGTTATTTTTTTTTCAGAGGCCAAATATATATATATATAT
>Ga0228711_1001602_pt1 | contig 33651 bp, 19 predicted proteins | sample MedpolnodulmetaG_2_FD_177996 | JGI IMG/M metagenome (GOLD analysis project Ga0228711, IMG submission 177996) | Root nodule microbial communities from Medicago polymorpha collected in Santa Monica, California, United States - brown nodules | ecosystem: Host-associated > Plants > Roots > Nodule... | reverse complement strand
AACACCGCACTAAGACGGGAAATCAAAAACACACCGCACAAAGACGGGAAATCAAAACAAACAGAGTCGTTCAGAGACGACGAAATCACAAAAACAAACTAAAGAAAACATAAAATATGTGAAATCACTTATTCAATTAGGAGAGAAGGAAAAACAACTCGGAGGGGTGATTTTTAGGTCAAAATTGGTCCTAAATCACCCCTCTGTTAAAAAAAAAGAAGAAGAAAAGGGTGACGGCTAGAGTTTGAGAAGGAGAAAAGAGAGAGAGAAAGAAAGGGGACAAAAAAAAAATGTATTTGGCCTTAAATTTAATCCATGCTTGCAAAAAATCAATTCGTATAATGATGGATATAATATAACATTTTTCAAAACTTATCTTCCTCTTTCTTTTTTTTCTTCTTTCTAATATAACTTATCTCTTTTTAATTATGCGATTACGACTTGCATTTTCCCAAATAAGAGGGACTATACAATGAGAAAGGTAGAGAATTGAGAGGAAAGGACGAAGACCGTGGAGACAAGAATCTTCATGTGAAAACCTGTTGGTTGAAAAGCCATGGGGGTTAATGCCTTAGGGAGCAAGACGGCAAAACCTTAAGCAATCATAAGGTTTTTACGAAAAGAAGTCACCCTAATAATCATCATCATAACCTTAAAATCGTCATTATAATATAATCTACTATTACTTCAATTCAAGATACTTTACAGCAAAATGTAACATTATTATTAGTGATGAATATAGTGAAGGATACATCAAGGGTCCCAATATCTCCATCAACAATCAATGTCCACATTGGCTGAGACATTGAAAACTTGTAACAATCCTTTTGTTTAGTTCCCTCCTTATCTTGTAATTTGCTTAATTGGGATGATTATTGCTCTATCAGTCTCTCTCATAGCAATATATATTTTTTTATACAAATATGCAACTAGCTAGCATTATTAATTATACAATTATTTTTAGAGGATTTATATGAGTATAATTGAATGATGCATCAAGGGTCCCAATATATCTTTTTTTGTTGAAAAGGGTCGCAATATCTCTATTAAGTTGTAATATACTCCATTCGTTCTATAATAACTGAGTCATTTGTAAAAAAATATTGTATCAGAAAAATTGACCCATTTCACTTTTCAATAGAATATTAATTACTTTTTTTCAATTATAACACTAATTAATACTACTTTCACCACTCTCAATTTAATATATTCTACTTTGCATTTATGATAAAGAAGAATGTACCAATTGTTTATAAGATCACTCAAACTCATTTTTCTCTCTTTTTTACATATACATTTTTTCTTAATAAGTGTGAAATGAACTAAGGGTTCAGTTAAAATGGGAGGGTGAGTATCTGTATGTTCACATTGATTTTCTTTTCTGGGTACAATGTTCACATTGACTCTTGAAAACGTGAAACATACCTCCTTATTTTCAATTTATTTTTACCATTATTCAATTTCTCTCTCTATCTGTCTTGTTATACTATTTGAAATATTTGTTTGTCTTCTAGTGTTATTTATCATTTAAAAAAGTGTGTTAACCTCTAGTTGGTTTTTGGGCGAGGGGGTTCAAACAGGAACGGATCTAGGACTAATGTTTTATTGTGACCAAAATAATAATGTCAAAAATAATTGTTCAATGCAATTAAAAACTATACTAAACATCCGTGTCAACATTTTCACTTTGATGAACTGATTTTTCAAAAGTATGACTTGTGTTTGGCGTAACTATAGTTGTTTGAAATTGAACAAATTCTTGTTATAAAACCTTACAAAACAATACAAAAACAACCTATTTACACAAGATATTGGTGATCTGTCTTGTGGCATGAGGACTTTAATTGTGTGTTCTAGATTGTCAATAGGGGTGAAATATGCTAGGTTCGAGTTAGACCTAGCTTGACGTGATAAAATAAATTTAAGGTTCAAGTCCGACTGTATTATTTATTATTGACTTAAATTTTAGTATGATTTTGATCTTTTTAAAAGTCTGGTAAGATATGTTAATTTTTTTTTAAAGGTGGTAAAATATGTTAATGTTAAGTTTAAGTGTGAGTGGTTAATCTCATATCAATTATAAACGAGTTAAATATTTGATATATAAGTGAGATGACTTATATATCTCATGCTTAAAGATGTGGTGTTTTACTCTCTTGTGGTTCTGAAGGATTGATTTGTCATTGGTCTCAACGCTCTGCCAGAGTCTCCCACAAGTAATATTATAGCACATGTTCGACTTAGTTGGAGAATAGTGAGATCCTGATGTTTGATCCTTGTATCAAAAGTCTTACCAACAATGTAGTCAATATGAGTTTGTTGGTAATAATAGTGGTGTAAGTATGGAATGTGAGAGACTCACACTTAAAGGAAAGATTGTTGAATTTAAGTGTAAATGGTTGATCTCATATTGATTATGAATGAGCTAAATGTTGGATTTTGTGCGTGTGTATATGTGTGAGATGATTAATATACATACTATTTTTAGATAGTTGGCTAGATATATGGTTCTAGAGCGTTAGTTCATTGTTGCTCTCAAGTTCCAAGTCAAAGTTTCTACTTTAAACTTCATAACATATGCAAATTAGCACAAGAGAATGTTAAACAGTGTCCTCAAGGCATTGATTAAGCAACAAAAACAAGTAACTTTTTATAAAAAGTTGCGTAATTATTACTTAATCAAAAGTCAAAACTTATATTTTTAAGGCATATTTTCTATTTGTAGTTTCCTTAACCATTGCCCTGAGGGCACTAGTTAGCAAGACCAATTTGCATACGATAGAAAAACCCTTCATATAAATGTCATTAAATATGAAATATGATTCGTTTTAAAATAAACAACCCGAGTCCAAAAAAAAAAAACCTATAAAAACGCTTCAATAATTATTTTTCTTCCAAATTGTAAACAGCTTAAATGATAATTTTGTATATAAAAAAAATGAGAATGTTAAGCATTGCATTTGGGATATTGGTTAAAGTATTAAAGTAAGTAGTTTGCATCAAAAAGTAGTGTAATTATTGTTAATAAAAAAGTAAATACCTGTACTTTCAACACAAATCTTTTATTAATGGAATCCTTAACTATTGCCCTTATGGCACCGATTAGTAAGACCTATAAAAAATAAAATAAAAAAGTAAACAAGACTTATGCTCCTCCGTTTCATATTATAAGCAAAAAAAGTAATTTCACACTTATTAAGAAAATTAAAACATAGTAGTTTGTAACATAGTATCTTGTGTTATCCTTAAAATAAATTTTATAGGAATATGTAAAAACAATTTTCATTGGTTGCTAATTATAGTGAAAATGAAAGGGAGAGCAAATTGAATGCAGTTTACATTTAATTTTCCTTTGAAAAAGATGTTTTTTGAAATAACATAATTAAATATAATAAAAGTTTATTTTTCTTATAATTTAGGACAAAAAATATGAGTTTTTTTTCCTTATAATTTAAGATGGAGGGAGTATAATAATACGAAAGTACTCCCTCCGTCCTTGTATGTAAGATTATATAGATTTTTATAGATGAGATCTGATGAAACAGGATTGCTTCAAGCTTCAATGGTTCCAGTGAATCAGTGACTTGAAGGAGTGGTTACAGCTTAAACCCTTGTTTTTAATGCAAACAAACAAACAGTCCTTGAATCATGACCGATTGAAAAGTTCACATTGATCACAGACACCTTCCGTGACACTAGGACTTAGGGAACACTTGACAACTACCAACTTCCCCATTTCATTAAATTTCTAGTTATTATCTCACTTTTCTCTTGGCTAAATAGAGATAACTATGTCCTATTGTTTTCAATCAATTTATTTCGTTAAGCCTCTTGTCAATTTTAAAACCGAGTTCCACATTATTTAGTGCATGTTTAGAATTATTTTGGAAACAACAAATTGATTTTGATCATGATGTTTGGAACTTGACTATTCTCGAATAGAATTTTTTTTTTTTATTACAAGAATATGCATAACGTGAAGATGTAATTTGCAACCTCTATGAAGAGAAAACAATTTAGTATCAAACACATCTCATCAACCATTTCCCTTCCAACTTGGGGCCACAACTACAAATACTAGCTACACCTCCCACCATGGAGTAGCCCACCTCTCAGGCCCCCACTGTGATTCAAAACATAAATGGAGATTTTGAAAGGGATGAGTAACTCCAACAGGTCATTATGTACTAAAAGCTTAACCAGCAATGTTTTACTCAATTTTATCTTTCACACTATGTATATTGAGGCTTTTTGGTAATGCCTATTAAACATACATCCAGAAATCTTAATGCACTCTTTCATTGGGTGAAATTTCTCGCTTAAAGTATGAGTTTAATGTATAGACTTGCGTTGAGTTTGATAGATTGCAAGTTTGATATAACGGTGGCTACGGTGAGCCACTGTAATTTCGGCAAGTCCACCGTCATACCAAACAATCAAACATACTAAGAATTATGATGTGGCACTGTTGTTTTTACCAAAAACTACACCGGTTTTGTTTTACCAAATCACGGTGCCACTGTAATTTTGAAATTTCGACAAATCTACTGCGATACCAAACATGCACTAAAAAACAAAGTTGGCATCATTTAATGATCATCCCATGAATTTTACTCAATAATTAAAATGTGTCAAAAAAAAATAGTATATTAGTAACGGTTAATCCATCTACAAATAATAATCTCCTCTTATATATACTTCAATTCAAAACAATCTTTAAAATAAATAAGGGAAATGCTAAAGAATCCCCTTGGGGCATTGGTTAAGAGAACATAAATAGAAATAATTTGTTGAAAAATGGTGAAAAGTGTTGAATTCAACTTTTTAAAAGTCAAAAAGTTGTAATTTCCAATGCAAAACTACTACTTATAGTTTCCTTAACCATTGCTCTGAGGGCACCGGTTAGCAAGACCCAATAAATAAACAAGAGAAAGAAACCTATGAATGAAATTTATAAACAAGATGCTTGGTTAATAATTTAAATTAATAACACGGTTGCTTATAACTTAGGGTCCTCTTAACAAGGATCCCTAGAACACTTGTTAAGAAATCAATGTAGCATCTAAATTCCAATGTATTGATTATCTAAAAAAAATTATATTTTCCAATAAATACTTTCAAAACTTTGATCCCTTAACAATTTACTGTGCTTTCACTATGGTATGTGTTGTACAACAAGTAATGTTGGTAATTCTACAACAAAAATATTGTGTCTCCTCTCTTCATAAATACTATACTGCTAAACTAGGAGACTCATTTGACGACGAAGATGATTCCTCAAGAAACTCTGATCTCAATTTCATCAACAGTCGTCCGAGATAATTCAAGCCTTCTCCTTCTCGACCTCCGCCCCAAAAGAGATCATGGGGAGAAGCCTCGACTAGAACAGAACCAGCAGTTGAAAGCAGCATAGAACTCAAATGCGGGTATGTTGAGAACTTGCATTTCAGTGCCGAGTACATGACATCGATCTTCATGTTGTCCCAATCAGGCCTTATCTGTGGGCCCAATAAGTTTCAATCATCAAAACACTCAGCAAAGGGAAAAGAACCAATCTAACTTATTAAGGCTATGTTTGGCTAAATAATTTAACCAAGCATTTATCATTTAAGTGTTTATGTAGCTATTTCTAAAACAAGATAAAATAAAGTCAAATTGTTTTCATTTAAGTTATAAGTGGTTTACATAAACTATCTTGGAGAGCTTATGAAAATAAATTTTATGCATAAACTTTCCCGAACAGATAAGCTCAAATAAGTCAGTCCAAACAGACCCTACGAGTTTGAGAAATGTTTGAAAAACGAGTTGGGTCATACCAGATCAGGATGCTGCCTTTGTATTGACCTTCCTATTCTAGCAGCTTCTTCTGGACTTTTTACAGATTTGATCTTTTCCAAACAATCCTTTGCAGTAGTATCATCCACTCCAACGAACTTGTGCGCCTAGGTAGCAAATTAAATTTATAAACAACACAATAATACTGCAAAGGAAAAATAGAAACTATGCAAAAAAAAAATATTACCTGGTAGTAATGCTCCACACTCAACCAAGTAACGTTTTCGCCATTTTCATCAGGCATTTGAATGGGATGAGGAGAGAAATTTGACAATGCACCATGAGGATCCCATGTTTTATAGAAAAATATGATGCTGGATTCATATGGAGAGACAGTAGGGTCAGCAATAAAAGTTTCCTCTGGTGATGGAATTGTCGGTGCCGTATCTGGTAACGGTTGAAGAAATCCACTAACAAGCATGTCCGGACCAACCTGCATTACAGTGATTGATTCAACAGTAGATACATAGATTAGACATATATTTTTTAATAGGAATGAAACAGTATCAGTATTTCAAAGGGAAAAGCGAATCAATTCTGAATAACCTGCTGATAGCAAACATCGATTAGATTTATAGCTTGTGACATCTCAACCATCCCAAGATCACCCACGGGAGATGGTGCATTCTTTCCACCAATAATTTTAGGAGCAACAAATGCATAAACCTGACAGACATAAATATCACAGTTATCCCAACATATTTTAAGGTAAAATTAAAACAAGATAAAGCCAACTATGTGACCCTGCCGTTGCCTATCTAATAGCCCTTAATCTAAAGCAGACCCGGACTTCCTGCAGTAAAAGTACCACACTGTAATAATCTTGGCGTTGATTTGCGGTGAGACGTTTCAGATTACACAATCAGTAAATCAATTTTAAACAATCTCGGTCAGTGATTTAGATTGGGCGGTCGAGATATGTAACGTTGTAAAACAGTTACAGCAGATAATCTATTTCCATCTAATCCGTAGCAGTAAATTAGTTAGAACCGCTGAAAAGTGTCTTATCAATGCCAATAACAAATGGAACTTCATTTCAATTTCTCCTATGGAAAATGAAAAAGATAAATGAAACCTTGTGAATTACTCCAGACGAAATAGCAGAAGCAGCCAATGTTCCTCCGCATTCCCAGAAAACTGAAAGATACCCTCGATCATAAAAATACTCCATAACATCTCGCGGATTTAATATGTCAAACTCTACAACTTCAACTCCTTTAGACGCAAGCAGCTTCTGGAGACTTCTCCTTGCACCCCTCTGTGTTACAACTATGGTAGAAACCTCAGACATGTCCCATAGGTTTGCCTCCTCTGGAAGATCGAGGGACTGAGACATTACAATGCGTATCGGCATATGCCCGCCTCCATGTCTGGCTGTCAGTCTTGGATCTGATTGAATTTTAAAAGGAAGGAAGGTATCAAAAGTCAAATTTTAAGAAATTTATAGAAAATAATGATAATGATGGTACTCACTGTCCCTTCGAACTGTATTTCCTCCCACAATTATTGCATCGCTTCTAGCTCTCAGCTCAAAAACTAGGTTTCTAGATTGCTTGCAGCTTATCCACCATGCATGGCCAGTGCTAGCAGCAATTTTTCCTGTTACACCAGGAAGGTAATGAGACAAGAAAACGCAGCCAACAGTTTATGCAATTTCGAGATTCTACATTGAAAACTCATGCAAGAAAGAAAAATAACACGAAAATGAACAGAACCCTCACCATCGAGAGTCATAGCATACTTGAGAACAGAAAAGGGTACACGCGAAGAAGCTCTACAAATCAAAGGGGCGTTAACAAGGAGGCATTCTTTTTGAGCATCCTGTCAATAAAACAGAACACAGTGATCCATATGTGTGAATAAAAAGCTAAAGGTCTAACTAACCAGTAACCACAGTTCACAAAGGATTGATAAATAAGAAGTTCTTATTTAAAAGTGCATCTTTTTTTTTTTTTGTTGAAAAAAGTGCATATTTCTATCCATCAATAATTTCAAAAGCTACATTTTTAAACAAAAAACTAATAATTCTGATTGGAGAAGTTGCACTCACATCCCCTAAGGTATGCTTAAAGAACATACATGTCTCTTCTATTTTTTAAACCAATACTCATCACTCTTATTTGTTGAGAAAATTGCACCAATTTTCGCTCAATTTCAAAGGGAGTTGCACGCTATTTCCTCATTTTGATTGGCCCTTACGCCACTTTCTAGCAATAAAAACAACATTATAGCATAGTAGAATTTTAACAAATTGTTATTGTTCTGTGATACGGAGTATAGTACAGCGCGTTTGGAACCCATTTAATAATAGGACTTACCACTTATTTTTTGTGTCTATCTCTATCCTAATGGCAATCTCCATTTATTTTTTTAAATGGAGAGGATCTTTTGTAGTAAATTTGGAACAAACCATTATTTTCCATGACTGACAACACTGACCCAAATGAGTTCACTATAAAAACAACTTTTGATTTCAATAACACTCAATTCATTGCAAAGTTGTGTTTTTTGTTGTTCAACTTCAAATGAAATAAGAAACACCAAAAGTAAAACACATTAATGGTAATAGAAAATACAAACCTCTATAATCTTACTAGTGAGTTCCTCTCCAAGAAGATCAACTTGCAATCCTTGACTTCTAAGTGCACGCACAGCATTGCCTCTAAAATGTTGTAAAGGATGTCTCATTCCAATAACAACCCTTTTGACCCCACCCTAGTTTAGTTTCACACACACACAGGGTCATTTATCAACTAGAAACATAAAACAGAAACAACGTTGTACTTTGTGTAAGCAACAAGGCAAACAACGTTTGAATAACAAGAAACCTGAAGCAGAGCAGACACAGCAGTGTTGTCACCGTCACAGTCACCAGGTTCCATGTTCAGGTAAGCAGTAGCGCCACGGCAGCGCTCGCCGGCGGAAGTAACGGCCTGAACTTCGGCGGGGGAGGTACCTTGAGCGTAGAGGTAACCTTCACCGGCGACATCGCCGGAGGGGGTGGCGATGACACAGCCGAAGTTGGGATGAGGGGAAGTGAAACCGGCGGATTTGTCGGCGATGAGGGCGGCGCGTCGGATATACCCAGCGTCGAGCGCGTGGTTGTGAGTGTCATTGGATGGTTTGCATTTGCAGATGATGGATGAGAATGAGAATGAGAATGAGAATGAGAAAGTGTTTGCGATTGGAGTGAGACACCACATCGCTTAGACCCTTTGCTGGTATGTTTGGTTTTCCTCTTCAACAATTGATTCTGTCTTATCCTAGTAATGCGTTGCCAAGCCAAGAATTCTCTAAGGTTGCGCTTTGTATGTATTGCGATTGATTTTGTTAAATCAAGGCCTCAGGAATTCAACTTGTTACTATAAAATTCAGTTAAAAACATCATTGCATCAGGATGTCGTTAGACTTGTTTGACATGTTGGCTCGTCAATTCTTTCATGTTTCTATCTCTACTGATATCAAATTTTAAGTGTTTTAAGGTGCCTGTAGGTAGGGTGTTTGATATAATGTCTCACACATGTGTTGAATTGTAAATGATAAACGAATAACACTACATAGAAATTGCATTAGGACCCTTTTTGGTAATTTACACATCCAAAATTAATTTTATCCGAATCACTTTTACTTTAAAGTTATCCAAACATAAATCACTTTACTCTAAACACACACTTAATCAACAACCATGCCGTGTCTTTTGTTGTTGTTATTGAACTTGTACTAAAAAAAAGAGCTTAAAATCTATTACATGAAATTTTGGTTTCTTAATAATTTAAAAATATATACTAGCCAGCTAATTTTTCATCATTTGTTACAATCAAATTTTTTTGACTAAAGAGTTGTCTTAATTAATTTATGAAAAAATAAATAAATGGAATTGATTACTTGTAGTTGTTGTTAATACTCTGAAATTTTGATAATTTTCTCTATAAAAAAATGATAAATTTAAAAAATTAAATTTAACTAAATAATAAAATTCGATAATTTTTTTCCCAGGTTGGGGGAAGAAAAACAATGGAACTACGTCATTACATGCATGGAGGAAGACATTTCTAATCCGAAAATGTGTTGCGTTTCATGCAGGAAATGTGTCTAACCTTGACAATCCACATCTCAACCATTTGTCCAACAAAAAAAAAAAATCCATCTCAACCACTTTGTTCATCTCCTAAAATTAGTTGACTTTTAAATGCACCAGCAGGAAATTAGGACACACATACACGCAAGTACTTACATGGTTGAAAGAATAATTACCTTCTTGATAAGTTAAGGAGTGTGACAAACTTTAATGGGATGTAGGTAGTAAGCATGAGTATTGATACTTTTATAATACATTTTTTTTTTTGAAGGATGTTTTGTAATACTTTGTATAGAGCACGTCTTGCATATTTATTTATATTATTAAAAATAATTTGATATAAACGTATAACTATATTTTTCCAATTCCTTTTTGTCGAAAACATACATTTTTTAAATGAGCTGAGGAAAATGATTTTGAGAAACGAGGACTAGATTTCATCTGATGTCTTTAATCATTTCTCTCAAGGCTTGATCAATTTCCGGTTGTAAGACAAATTAATGATTGCGCTCAACAAAAGAGTTATCTGAAAATTAGGTTCACCTAAGGTAAAACACATTTCACTGTTTAAATGGACCATTCATGTAGCAATATCTTTCTTTTATCCCTTGTACAGCCACAAAATGCACTATAATCCTTGCGTTAGACAAAGCTAATAAAAATACCATTAAAATTGAAGAAATGATTATGTCGCCAACAGTAAAGAGCCATTATAAAGGTAAAACATTCAAAATACAATAATACATCCATGTAGCATATAATCTCTCATGTGTATGGAAAACATGCAAGCACCACGGTACATGAGGGCACGGCGGATGATGTAAACAAAGTCTACAACGAAATAGATTATTAGTACCAGGCACATCAAATTCATGAGAATTTGATTCAATATCAAAGAAAGAGAAACGGGTAATGATACAAGAGCTAAAGACAATAAAATATCTTCAACCCTGAACCTCTGCTACATTCATTCCTCCTCTTCAGCCTCCTCCAGCCAATTAACAAAGGGTTCAAGTGCCTTCACAAAGGTTTGCCTGTACCAGTTATAAATAAGCAACTGTAAGTAACAAGTGTGGTAGTGCAAGGTGTTATGACAGACTCCCTAAGGAAGAAACTTTATACTGAGATTTTTTAGTCAGAAAAATGTTCACAAAAACTGCTTACCTTCCTTTGGGGTTTGTTCCTTTACGGAACCAATGAAGAATTGTATCTTCAGCCAGCACATCCTGTTCATAAAGAGATCTAATAATCTCAGGGAACAGCTTCATCAGCTTAGCATCCTCATAGCATTGCATCTGTACTTTGTACATCAGCTCCAGCTCCAGCTTTCCACTGGTGCAGAAAGTATTCAACAGTTCTGCCCATGTTTTCACCTTTATCATAAACAGAGTGATGTCAACAACTTTAATAAAGAAAAATGTCACATATCAGCATGAATACTGCGTGGATTTCTGAATAAGCAATCAGATGGAAAATCCATTCCCTAAAAGCATAGTCAAATATAATCAAACTCTGTATTAACACCATCTAAGAACACTATCCACACACCATAACACGCTAAGCTAAGCCCCTCCACAATCATGCACAGAACATCGACATAACAAAAGTAGAAACCAATGAACATATTACAGTCAAGGACATTGTATTACGGCCACGGACATCAGATGAATAAACATAAACATGAAGATTCTGATTCTACGCATCCGCTCCTATTCAATAGGATACCAATGTACAGGATAACAAAGTTGAAAATCCCAATCCAAGCAAATACAAATTGGCATCGAAGCAAAATTCTAAAAGTTACCTTGCGCAGGGCTGCATTTGCATTCTGTTGCTGATTTTTCCCTGACCACTGAACAGCATCCATTAAAACATCCCATAAGATCCGCACAATCTCGGTTTCAGGCAACTTAGCATCTCTTACTCGAAGCTTCACAGTCTCAATAACTTCAGATATATCAGCCTCCTCTGTTATCTGTGTAGTCAAAGCAGACTTCATTTCCTTGAGTGTCACCTCAAATATCTTCTTTTCATTATACTCCACCAAGGCGGTCAGTCCTTCCTTGCTAAAAAGTTGACAATGAATGAATAAGCGTATTCATAAATTCCATCATAATTAACAGAGTAATAAAAATTGATAAAACAGTCTACCAGTCCAGCTCTAGAAAATGTCAAAATAATTCAATGAAATAAAGTCTTCTATTCTATCAATCATCCCAGTTCCCAGATAACTGGATACAGTGGTTTGCGTGATGGTTTTGCCATTCAAAAAATATATATCACTCCAAGATATATCAAACAGATAGGAAACTTATAAAAAGAAAAAACTTGTGTTGACCAATTAGCAAATGTTTTAATTCAAGCAAATAATATGAAACAGTGGGTTCATATAATCCAAACTGTAGGTATCATAAGATTGGCACTAAACCACTAGCATTAATGTATTTTATGTAAAATTTCGTGATGCAGTTCAGGTGTTGTAAAATTCATTCAGTTCCACTTCTTGAGCATTGGCAGAAAAGCGGGGGGAAACGGTTCTATTCAGGGAATAAAAACGTCTCAACACATCCCCAAAACACTAATTTAGACTTGAATGCCTGCCCTTCTGAAAGAATATTTCACTTAAAACTACACAGAGTCAAGTACTCAAATATATTTCATTAAAATTAGCAAGGTATTAGAATCCTGCAATAATAACGCGTTCATAGAATGAGATCATCAAGGCTGTTGCAATTGGCAAAAGCAAAATAAAATAGAAGAACCATTGGCTTAGACAAATAAAATCAATCGATATATAAAACATTTTGAAGTATCATCATTTAAGATGCATCCTTTTCACTAGCAGGTAAGAATTACCTGAAATGCTCAGAGAAAGACTCGTTGGTTCTTTTCGCAGGGGGGAAAAAGACCAAAAGATTATCTTCAACTTTTCCCCGTTTCAGAATTGCAATAAGATCATCCAGGCTGTTGTCAATCAAATACTCCTTAAAGAAGTCGGTTATAAATGTCAGAACTAGCCCTTTGGCCACAAGGTTATCTTTAAGAAGTGGTTGGAACACAGTCTCTGGTGGGAGACCAGATAGCTTCTGAGAGAAAGCGAGTGCTGTGAAGATTGCCAACTTCTTCCTCTCATTTTCCTCGAAAAGCTCCAAGGACTGGAGGAATCTTCGCATGACATTTTCAAGGTTCTTGATGAGAAACGGCCTTCTCCGCAAAACCTTCTGTATGTAGATCACAGATGGTAAAATGACTTCACGTGTTGCCTCATACTCTATTATGGAGTAAGGATGGCGTTCCCCCTCATCGGGCTTGGTAGTTCCAGGTTGTGTGCGGCCCCCAGTGAAAATAACCTACATTAAAAGATTTGTACGACAGTTGTAAGTTGGATAGAAATCAGCAGGCAATAGAATATCACAAAGCATTGAGAACATTGAAATTAGATGATGACCTAATTGATGCTTTAGTATTTAGTCAATGGCGTAAGAAAATTAAATGGGGTATTCGATGTCCTATTTTTACCAAAATCTGAGACTAATCATTGGTCTATTTTACAGGTATGATGTTTTTTTAAAACTTAAGAATTTAAGGTCTAAATGGCTAAGATACTGAATAATGTGAAGACTTGCTTCAGATCCCCTAGGAGAATGGTATACAAAGAATAGGGAGATTCTATTCTTTTTCAGGTTATAGAAGTGCCTAGCAGGTGCTATAAAAGGAGATATATGCTTACACACAAAGATTCAGGTTTTCAAATAGCAAAAACGATTTAAGCACGCCAAACTACAATAGTTCTAGTATAAGTATTAGTATATAGATATCAGCAAAGCATGTATGTCATAGTAACAAGAACTATGCATCTAACTCTCCTACAGTCATACCAAAATAGCAAATATAAAACACATAATACTAAAATGAACGAAGAGACAATAAATTTTCTGCTGGTTTAGTAAGCTTGCCTCAAAAAAGGTGTCACCGTATCTTGAGAAGTTGAGGTCAGAAGATTCAATGCTTTTTGCAATAAGTTCCTATAAACATAAATCATTCAATCAGTTTTGCAAGTCCGTCAAAACATGATAGTGTGTGCAATACAGATAATCAACAAATGAATAGATGTAAAATGCTATGATAACATACCAAATCACCAGCATTATCCAAGTAAATCTGGACCACTGCATCAGCAAATGCTGCAGGGTCCAGAGGCGCCGCAATGTTCCGTTTGCGGGTCTTAATCCGCGTGCCACTGTTGATTAAGAAAAACAACCAATAAGAACCTTAAAACAGATTATATAAACATTTCATGAAAGAAAGTGCATATAGTTGAATGAATAATAGTTAGCTATGATGGAAAAAAGTCATCTACAATTTGCATAAAATGGTGAAATATATATAAGCCCTTCACAGAGACTAAATTAATTAAGTGGGTTCCCTATGTTAGAGAAATAATTGAGTTAAGTAAAAAATATGAGTGCAAAACTATCAGCTTTCAAATTCAATTAACATAAAACTCAATAGAAATAGTTCATAGATACTACTAATATTGATGAAATGACATAAAAAGAACAGCGAAAAGAGGACAGTGGAGTAAAAATCTTACCCGAGAGTGGGTTTCTCCTTGGAGCTGCAAAAAACACAGCAAAGATTAGAAATTAATCATGACAAATTTAAAATCAAACAATAATCAACAAAAAGGATTATTAATTAAACAGAATTCAAAAAATAATATCAATAAACAATAAAATTAAACTAAATTAAATTGAACAAAAACATTTGATGAGCTGAAATGTAAATCAATTGATACCAATCATGACAAAAATTTATAAATCATCAAAAGAATATTTTTTAGAATCAAGAAAACCTAATTAACGAAAAGGGGCGATTCTGGATCTAAGAAAACCTAATTAGCCATAACTCTCTAGATCTAAGATGCCCATGACTGAAAATAATAAAAAAATTAGTTTTTTCGGAAAATCGAATGGGAAATTCTGAGAGATATGCATAAAAATGGCGTAAATCGAAAAAAACGATAAACCAAATCAAAAAATAAAAAATATACAATAATAATAATAATAATAATAATAATAATAATAAGAGAAAACAATGGATACCTCATAAACTAAGACGAATTGGGATCGAAAGATCGGGGAGTCTTTACTCGGTGGTGATTGTTGGGGGAAGAGAAGAAGCAGTGGAGAGAGAGAGAGATAGGAAAAGGTGAAAGAAAAAAGGACAGAACTGAGTTCGGTTATGAACACACAAAGATATTTATCATCACGAGTATTATATTATAGCCTTAGATGTAATTTTGATCCCAATATTCTCTAATTCACAATTTTTACATCTCATCATAAATTTCTCAATAAATGTTGTGTTTATTTACCGTAAGAAATTAGTAACTTTTAAGCACCACCGTTGTAAAAAAAATAAAAAAGGATTAAGTAATTTAATTGTTAGAATTCACTTTTTAAGGTTGAATGTACTCGGTTAAAATATAGAACTATGATATCTGTATGTTTTGCTAAGTGAGCTATACTCACAAGGATGGTAAAATTTTTACATATACTACTAGCATGTCAAAACGGACTAGCTTGTTTGGACTGACCTATCAAGCTCGATTAATTGTAGGGTTTGGGGTTTAAATATTGAGCCTGAATTTTTATAGGGTTTTTAGCCTGACTTAAAAAGCCTAATACCCATTTGGGCTAGTCCTATGGACAGCGGATAGCTCGTTTAGCTTGCATAACAAAAAAATATAATACATTATATATATTTTTTTAATAATTCTTTACTTAGTTGATTTTTTTTAAGGATACTTATTGATTATTAAAGTAAAAAATAAAAGTGAGAATTCAATAATTCAACACACAAATATAAAAGTATTAAAAAAATTATATCTACCTGTTTCGTCATTTTTAATTTTAAAGATCAAACATATAAATATTTATAACCATAACATACGTTATTTATTTAAAATTGTTTTACTCGTCGTTTTAGTTTGCGATATTTGTACGAAAATTTTACAAATGTATTAAAAATATAGTTTACAAGAAATTTTATAGGAGTTTTTACAAGGTAATCCAAATCGGACCGGACATTAAATCAATGTAGACATTGTCTTGTAAATGAGGATGATGGAGTAGCACGATGTTCCACATCAGTTGTTTTGTATGTTTTATGCTCGATGGTGGAACTTGTGGTGAAGTTCTCTTCACTGAGAAAGCGTAAACCGTATCCGTCAGGTTTTACCTTAATTTTATTTATGCTCAGTTGTGGAACTTGTAGAAAAGTTCTCTTACTTGAGGTGGCGTAAACCATATCCATTTTGGGATGTAGGTTTTACCTAAATTTTATTTATACTAGGTTGTGGAACTTGTGGCAAAGTTCTTTTCCCAAGGAGGTGTAAACAGTATCCATGGGATGTAAGTTTTACCAAAATTTTATTTATGCTCGACTGTGGAACTTGTGGTAAAGTTCTCTTATTCGAGATGACGTAAACTAAATCCATTGTGGGATGTAGGTTTTACCTAATTTATGCTCGGTGGTGAAACTTGTGGCGCAGTTCTCTTCTTTGTATGAATAAGCATACCAGTTTTGTTTGAATCTTAATTAGATTATATTTGCATGGTGCCCTTCCACCCCGAAGTCATCTCTTCGTTAGATTACAAGTGAAGACTTTAAGTGTTATTTTACTTTGGGAATCTAGATGTGATCGTTCTAATCACTACGTGGGGTATACATTAGAAGCATTCATGCCAAAAAGATGTAATACTTGACGTGTGTCCAAAGATGTAATTTGAACAAAAAACGGTGGATGAACGAAAAAAAAGTTTTAGTTCTTTGCCCCGAGGCGTGAATTTCTCATCGTCATCGCGAGTTGGAGTTCGCCTTACATGATGTAGAAGTTGGCAGCTAGTATACCGAGGAACAAGTAATTATGTCGAATAGATTTCACTTGTCCGGTTAATTTATGTTTTGGATGTATAGACTGGCATAAGTGTCTATCTCTGTTGTAATTACTCGTTAGTTTTGAGCTTTTGTGGGAAACCCTCGGTTTCTCATATATTTGATATGTTTTTATGTTCGATGGTGGAACTTGTTGTGGTAAGTTTTCTTCCTCCATGAGGCGTAAACCATATTCGTTTTGGGATGTAGGATTTACCTAAATTTTATTTATACTCATGGTGGAACCTATGGTAAAGTTCTCATTCCCGAGGAGGCGTAAACTATATATGTGGGATGTAGGTTTTACCTAATTTTTTGTTGGTCATTGTTATACAGCATGAGCTCGGAGGAAGAATTCTGTTATCTGAATTCAAAGTAGTTGTTGTGAAGTTTGTTTAGCTTTGTTGTTTCGATTCCTTTTCTTGTTTAACAGCCTGCAAATACTAATTTCATTGCAAACAAATAATATATAGATTTTATAATAGATATTAGATATTGAGAACAAAGACCTGTGACTCTGCTTCATTTAATTTTCAAAATTCTCTACACCTGCAACTTTGTATGCTTTGTGAAATATGGGAGTTGAACCGACAATGATGTTGGCGACTTGGCGTTGTCGGATTGGTGCATAGAAGCATTCACTGCGACTGTGTGAAGGTGATCACTGTGTAAATTAATCAGCCTATAAAATTTCTGAAGAGAACCAGATGCGCTCATGTTTAACGACTAGAGATGTAAAATCTTTCAATCGAAAGGAATGTATTGAGCTAGTGCATTTAAAGTTAATATACTTAAAAGTATTAAGAACATGTATCGACAATGATTTCGACGACGCGTGGTTGGCGAATCTGAGCACTTTACCGGGCTTGTGGTTCTTTTCATTTGAGAGTTGACCACACGAGGGCTAGTCGCTTCAGCCGCTATTGTTTTTGAAGTGATATCAAATACTATCATATTGTCGACCACGACTCTTCTTTGAAAGCATCGATGTGCTAATCTGCTATGATGTTAGAATATTAACACAATTATTTGAAAACGCATTACCTCTGGTTGCCAGTTGTCACAGAGGAAGACGACTATGTCGTATAAATTCCTTTTAGTGACGAAATCTATTGATGTTGGTATATCTTATTCGGTGCATTGAAACACCTGTAGATCCTTTGTGTTGTTGTTGCGATATATACAATGATGCATATGTCTGAATGCACCCATGTCTTCGGGATGAATGAGCACAAAGTCCACAAAAGGAGTTATATCCAAAAGGGTTTGTCAATTTTAGTATCAATAAATAATGATCAACCCTTAAGTATATAAGGATGCTTTTATATAAGAGCTTGGCCTGCTGTGATGTAAAGTAAGTGAAGTTTGTATCTTCATGCTTTCCTTTTCAGGTTCTAGCTTTATTTGATCAGGTTATGATTATCTAGATAACTTAAAACTCCTGCAAAATTGTTTTTGAGCTAATCGGACTAAGTACATCTTGCTAGTCAAACAAGATCATATGTGTTATATGTATAATAATATGAAACTTGTAGTCTTTGTAAATGAGTCCATCAACTTGTGCAATCTTTTGTACATGGCAAGCAAACCAAACATCAAATCAATCATGCATAATGATAACTGTGTTTGATTCTTGCGTGGGAAGTGGCAATTTCATGCAAATGAATTCAACTTAATTGTTCAAGCTGGAACTTCATTGAATGTTAAGTACTATATTGAGATAACATGTTTAGAATTGTTAAAAAATACTAAGAACCTGAACTGACGATGAAGTTGGTGACACATGGTCGTTGGTTGACTTGGAATTAGATTATTTACAAGAGATGAAGAGGAATATGGCGACGGATGTTTGTGAGTCATCACACTTATCAGCTCCCGATTCTCTTTTTACCGAACATCATGCAGCTTCAGACTCTATCTTGTGGAAAACTAGGAGTAACCAATTTCAGCTGCATACCAAGATAGAGTCGTGCGTGCGAGCCGTGTGGATTTCAAAATTTCTTTGAGCGACTCCTCGTGGGAGTATTGATGTGGCAGACTGGCAATAGCATTTTCTGCACAAAATAAAATGTTAAGAGAACATAATTTTGTATTGCTCATATACATTACCTCAGACAAGTTTATGGTTGTTTTTTCTCGACTGCAACATTGAGGAAAGGATTGTATACATTCAGTGCTGAACTTTCAGCTCACTGATGAAATAAATATAACAGACACCATCTACAATCTAGTCATACGAGATGGAGCATATAGAGATTTAACATGTAGAATAATTTGAGAGCTAGTTGATAGCTTTGTCTATATGATCGAGTCATTATTCTTAGCTCTTGTAGTATAAGAGCTTCCTAGTTAGTTTCCTGTTCCGACACTGATGTCGATGAGTATCACTTGGCAGGCGCAGTGAAATACTTGTCAAGATTACGACCTTAAGTAGATTATTAATATCCTCATGTCGAGGTCGAGCTAGATTGCGGCGTTACACCAATTTTACGTTATTTGATGTCGGAAAATGCTGGACTGGTGTTGCCGAAGCGCTCTTTTCAGCTTGTTTTTCCATCATTTAGTGTTGATTTCGGAGTACTGCTTTTTACAAGGCATGATAGGATGTGTTCATACTCATTTGTTTTGGAAACAATTATCAAAAAACTAATGCCAGCATGTCGGGCGAACGACTGTTCATGCTCACTTTTTGTTGTCATGTGAGATAATAGTTTTGCACATAACATGTTTTTGGTCATGTGTCCGTGTATTCGGATTGTCACACGAGCTAGTAATAGTGTTGTGGTTTTTATTATATCAAATTATCCCTGCAAAGATTATGTTGGACAAAATAATTAGAACATGTCTTGTCAGCTAAACAAAATTATATGTGGGCTTTGGACATGATTTGAAGGTTGAAGTCTATGTAGCTTGAGTCTTCTTGCAAACTCTTGCAGTTGCCAGCAACACCATTCAGAGGTGAATGGCACATTTGAAGTCTGAGACAAGTTCTCTTGCATCCTCATTGTCAACCAAGCTAACATGATAAAGAACATTTGTAGTAGAAAGTATTTTGAACCTTGTACGATAATACTTTTAGAGGCTTATGGTCCTTTTAGTTGGTTGACCGAAATTAGAATTTGATGACATTAATTCTTTCCAGCTTATCCATGTAAAAGAGAGATTGTTTAAAATATTCTATTAACTTAAATTTTGACAACAAATTTAATTGTGATGAATATTGTTTGATTGCAACATATGAAATGTCAGTTTTCTTTTTATAGCATAATTTGGACTTTGGATTAATTATTCCTTGGGGGCTCATCAATTTCTAATTGAACACAACTCTTAATCACACATATCGTTGAATCTGATTTTGTGTGAAATATTATTCTCAACCTATATGATTGAAATCAAATTCTAAAGATATGAAGAACCTAAACCGACAATAATGCCAGAGACTCTTGGTTGGTGCGATGGAGCATTTGTTAAGAGCGAGAGGATTTTAGTATCCTTAGTCTCAGGTCGAGCAGGATCGACGACCGTGTTGACATTGTTGTCAAAGACATTGGTCTGTGCGACCGAGCATTTGTGGGGATTGTAGACCGAAGTGGAATTTGAATATCCTTAGACTGTATTATAACTCGACTCTTTGTTCAGGAGTAGGTTTCCTTAGACTGATTTGAGAAAATTATTTGATCAAGATATTCACGACAGTTTTAGCTTTTCAAAATCACATGGTTTAACATGCATCCTCCATTATATGGATTGCTTAAAATTGTTAGGGTGCGTTTGATTTGCTAAAAAACGAAGGACAAGACATAACAACTTCAATTGTCCAGTGTTTGATTTATAATACTGTTTCAGGTACAGGACAAACTGGAGGCAAGGGACTGGACAAAAACTAATATTTTTGTCCCTCACCGAACCACATCACAAATTTTTGTCTCACGTACAAGTTGTCTAAAATACTAAAATAGCATTTCGACCCCCAAAAATCATATAAAACAAAAAAAATTATTTAATGCTATTAAAATATGTCCTGTACTGTTCTGCCTTGTGTTGTGTTGTTCTGTCTTGTACTGTTCTATCCAATACTTACTGTTTTGCAAACCAAACAACCCTTAAATCTGGTGCCGAAAAGTCACTATGGTGTGTGGCATCGTATTTTAGCGTGGATGTTGTGTGGATCCATTAATTAGTAGTTCAACAATTTTGACTTCCATCAATAAAAATTTGGACTGGAGTGTTGGTATTTGACATTGCTATAAATTCCTCACAAATTAAACACGAGATATAAGGAAAGATTAATCATGATTATTTCCTTGAGTGTAAAGAATTTGTTTCACAACTCTCTTATCGAAAAACTGATTTGGTGTGATTTAGAAGCAGATTCCAAATTATTTTCTTCTGTGATACACAATGCGGGTGTGAACTTGGAGTTACAATAGTTTTGATCTTATGCACAGAAAAGATGGGGAAACTAGTTTCCCACATACGATGTCACTGTTCAGGAATAAATAGAGAATTTTACATGATTGTTGGTGGCGGTGCTCTGAGGATGTGGTGGTTGGGGGGGGGGGGAGTGTATTGTACCTACAGGTGTTGCGACACATCAATGTATGAGCATTGAGTGGGAGTGAAAGAGATACATATCTTATAAGCTTGTTATGAGCTCTTTATATAGGGTCGAAGAGACCGTTATATAGTAATGGTGTGATAATGGGGCAACCGTTATGGAAGGGTGCCCATTAATGTGGTAAATGATAGTCATTGACATTATAAAGCTTCATTGAAGCGGAGAGAATCTGAGATGAGAAAGAGATTCCACTCACTTGAACATGCGTAGAAATGAGTCCTAATTATGGTGCACTTAAATAAGATAACATAGTGCACTTTTTTTGGTACAAAAGAGGGCCAAAGGCCCAAAAGAATGAAGAAAAAAAAAACTAAGGAGCTAATTGCATATTTCTAGGCATGCGCGCTCCAGAAATATCATCAAACATGAGACTTTGAAGCTCATCAGGAGAAGACTCCAAAGCTACCAGATTCCAAGAATTCAAAGATAAGCTAAAATTGGCTAGCCAATCAACACATTTGTTGCCTTCACGCCAAGTGTGAATAACTTGAGTATGCCATTCTCGCCGAAGGATCTCTTGAATACATTGAACCAAAGAAGGAATGGTTCCATTGATCTTACAATTGTCAGTAACCATATCAATAAGCACCTTTGAGTCACTCTCAATAATCAAGTGAGATATACCCTCTCTCCAAGCCATATCTAGCCCCAGATAAAGACCCCACATCTCAGCATGCAGAGCATCACAAACTCCAATTTTGCGGCTAAAACCCTTGATCTACGTGGCATCAGATTGTCGGAGGAGCCCGCCACAACCTGCAAGCTCACCATTACCTTTGCATACTCCATCACAATTAAGTTTCACCCAACCATCCAATGGTCTTTTCCAACCAATATACACAATTTCCTTATGATTAGGATTTTTCTGCAAATGATCTTGAGCAACTTCTTCAATGGCCCTAATGAACTTTTGGATGACATAAGTTGGGTTATCTGGTCTTTGAAATCCTTCTTCAAAAATAGCTTTGTTTCTCCAAGCCCATATATGTCAGCATATAGTCATAAAAGTTGTCTGCCACCTAAACTCAGAAACTCCAATCGATCTTTTGCTAGGGTTTTTGAAAACCCAATCCCTGCAATCAACAAAGGAAAAGAAATTAGTTATCCAATCAGAAGGCACAAGTCTAATCCATACCTGAGACGCCGACCTCCAATAACGAAACACATGAAGAACAGTTTCGTCGACATTTCCACAACAGGGACATGTAGCTGAAACACCTGTACCCCACCTACAACGACGATAGTTTGTAAGAATACGACCATGAGCAACTAACCACATGAAAGTTTGAATACGATGCGGTCCCCTCCATCCCCAAAGCATTTTCCAATCACTATCCACAGTTAATTGGTCCTGAACAAGAAAATTGTAAGCACTCTTAACCGTGAATTGATGCGTACTAGTTCCTCTCCACCCAATGGTGTCAGGACCATCGGCCTCAATAGGCGCGGGTAGCGCAATCACTTTAGTCGCAATGTTTTTAGGAAGATTTTGAAACAAGAACTCGTTATATCAATTTCCATATTCATTAGTCACATCCTTAACATTAAGAGTGGTATCAATACAAGATTGAGTTGCTACTATGATGAGAGAAATGTTTTTGGATCCCTATTTATCCAGCCAGAAATTGGTATGAATACCATCCCCAACTTTCCACATTATATTTCTTTGAAACTCCCCTCAAGTGCCAGCAAGAGCTTTTCATAACAAAGAGTCATAAGGTTGGGATTTAATGGACGAACTTAAATCATTATTCCTACCATACTTACTAAGGAGCACTTTGCACCATAGATCATCAGGCTTAGTATTGAGATTCCAAAGCATCTTCATTAAAAAGGCTTCATTCATAAGGCTTATGAGGCATGGCCCTCCATTCATTTTAGACAAACAAATAACATCCCATCCAACTAAATGAGGTTTACGACCCTGCTCAGTGTCTCCCCAAATAAAACCCCGTTGGATTTTTTCCATCTCCACACAAAGGGTTCTAGGAAGCTTGGCGTACTACATATGATAGTAAGGTATGGAACTAAGGACCGAGTTACAAAGGGTAGTTCTACCAGCTAAGCTTAAACAATTTTGTTTCCAACCACTAAGTTTATTTTGGATCTTGTTGACAATATGACTAAGTGTTCTCTTGAAGTGCGTCCTGGAGCTATGCTAGCTCCGAGATACCTGCCTAGATTGTTAACTTGAGAAAACCATGTATGATGTAAGATATCCTCTCTAAGCTGATTATCAACATTTTTTGAAAAAAAACACTCGAGTCTTCTGATTATTTATTTGTTGTCCTGATGCTTGGCAAAACATATCCAAACAATGCAAAACACAATGAGCTTGCTCAATAGAAGCCTTTGCAAAAAGAAGAAGATCATCAGGAAAAAGAATAAGAGATACTCGAGGACCATACCTGCCTGCTCTCATAGGTTTCCAATAATTTGCATCCACTTGTTAAATGTAAATGTGTAGCATAAAAAACGCACAATAAAAAGATAAAACATTCTCTCATGCAACAACCCTCATTTATTATGTAGTATAACTATATAATACCTCTGTCCCTAATTATAAGATCATTTTGCAAAAAAAGTTGTCCCTTTTTATAATACATTTTTGGTTATTTCAAGTACATTAATTATTTTTTTACCAACATACCCTTATTTATTTTGCATTTTTTTCATCAATCAACAATAAATATTATGTTGAAAACATAAATTAACTCTCTCTCTCTCTCATGGATAAAACTGTAAAAATAATACTCCATTCGTCTCGCAATAATTGTCTCTTTACCAATTTTTCTTTTTCTCAAAATAATTGTCACGTTAGAATATCAATGCAGCATTTATTATTATTTTCCATTATTATACCCTTATTTATTGAATTTCATCAAACTTAACTACTCCAATAACTATAATTAATAAATGTGTTTTAGTAAATGATATTAATTTTACCTTCAAAATCAACACAATTAATCATTTTCTTAATAATCGTGCATAAACCTTAAATGACTATTATTTAGAGACGGAGGGAGTAGTAATTATATACAAATTTAATGCTGCAACCAACTTTCTTAATCTCTGTAATTTTGACAAAAGGCTCATGTATTTAAGAACGGAGGTAGTATTAAGTTATACATCTGCTGAGAGCCTAAGACGCACAATAAAGGACTCATTTGAACAGTGGCGGATCCAGAACCCTGGGTTAGGGGGTGCGAACAATTTAGCTTCAATTAATATTTGTTTTATTACACACATATCTTACGTATATCCCTAGTGGACTGAGTATGAGGCGATGCATAATGCAATAAGATTGAGAAACATTGGAGGTTGTTAGACAGATTTCAAAACGATGTAGAAGATGACTATTGTTGTGGAAGTGAATATGTTATCAAAGAAGATTTTTTTTTGTTTTGTTAAGGGGATGTTTTTAAAAGAGATAACAAGTCACTGGCAAAATCCATATGGTAATTTAAATTTGAAATGAAATTAGTTTATATTTTTATTTGTTAGGGGAAATTAGTTTATATTTGATTTAAAATTTAAAACATAAAATTTGATTTGATTCAAATTATAAATAAGAAGGATTAAATTGCATTAAAAGGTTAAAACAAAGAGTAAATTTAGAAGAAAAAATTACACAAATAGATAATATTTATCATGACTATACTAAAAAATATGATGACTATATATAAAATATTTGTTTCATATATCAATGGTGTTTAGTGATATAAGTTTTGTTTAGGGGGTGCAGTTACAAGAACATTTCCGTCAAAAAGTATTAATTTTCGCTTTGCTCCAATTGTTGAAAAGCATGCTTATAAACTAACATTTGCAAAGCCCAAGCCCATAGTAACATACATACACTTAACCCTAATTTAGTTTATAAGCCCTTTTGTTCTCTTCTTCTTCAGCCGTACGTGCCATGCTTCTTCACTTCAGCCATTTCAAAAGAAATCAACCTTTGTTCTCTTCTTCAATTATGCCATACTTCTTTTTCAAGTTTTTTTTATTTCTCTGTGAGTGAGATGAAGAGTGAACCAGATGTGCAAAGAGATATTTTTAGGGTGTGCAAAGTGCATAAAATATAGGATTATATGTGTAGATTTTAAAATCTCAGTGCACACCCTCATGACCATGTAGATCCGCCCCTGCATTTGAACATAGTTAAAGAGAATTGTATAATTAAAGAAAGCAATAATATTTTACTAGATTATCTTTATTAAGTATCAGTGTATTGTGGTTATCATAAACACAAAAGTGGAAGATGCTTAGGGCCTGTCTGGTGCGCAGGATAACTAGATAGGATATGATACAATTATCTTAGATATGATACAACCCTCTATTGTTTGGTGCACTGATAAGAAATGATAAATTAAACCTATTTCTACCTTTGTTATTCTTACCCTTGATATTTGGTGGGTTAGCAACTGATAGAATAAAACTAGCATCCGTGCGTTCTTTGTTTCTTCCAAAATCCATGTTCGACTCCCGCAACATGCTTTCTTTTCCAATTTCATTCGAATAAAAATTTCCTTTTTTTTTCTGTGTTGCTTTCGTAATTCAACTTTTTTCGAATATTTTTTTCCTGCATTTTGTGATTCGATTTTTTCCCAAACCCAATCATTTGTCTTGCTTCTGCTACCTGCTATTTATTTATTTATTCTTTTACGTAATTGCATATGTATATATATATTTTTTTAAAGAAAGATATGGTTATTGTTATGCGATTGAATATTTTAATTTTTATTAGTACAGGTTTTTTTTTTTGCAATTATATGAAACTATTTAATACTCATTATTTTCTGATTGTCAATTAAGAATATGAAGAAGAAAAAAATCTTAGAAAGTATGAAATTGTTTCACAACGATAACTTAGTAATTTAAATATAATATATTTTTTATAATGCAATAGCAAGTGTGCACCAAACACATGATATAATAAAATAATGTTATCATTTCTTTATCAAGTGTGCACCAAACGCATGATAGGATAAATGTTTATCCTGTCACTATCATATCCTATGTTTACCCATCTTCTTATCCTATCCTGTCTCTATCATATCCTGCACACCAAACGAGCTCTTAAGAGTTTTAAGTTTTAACGTTGCTGCATGCCCAAGATTAAATTCGAACTCAAAACCTTGATTAAGTTAAAAGAGATTTGAGTCATCTTATCTAAACGCCCTTGAGTATATTAATAAGGATATACAATTGAAAAAGAGCAATGATCAATCATTTAGCGATAGTATTTTTTTTATATATCAATGAGATACTCATTGTGGAACTGAAGAAGAATTATACAATTTTTTTTTGCATAAGATAACTGCTATAACTTTATTTTATGTAAAATTTGTTATTGATCTTTTTTCTAGCCCCCGTTCGATAGATTTTTAGATCCTCTTTAAAAATAATGGTTATTTTATCAAATTATCCTTATTAATATCGACACATTTTTCCCTATTATTATTATTATAAATACAAATTACAAAAAAGTATTACATTGAAAAAGAGATTTATTTCGTTTTTTTAAATATAAATTGAGTACTGTGATAATCAATATGGGGGATAAAAGAACAATTTAATGTAAAAATAAAAAGGTACAAATCACAATTTTATTTGTTTTCTAATTAAGCAAGAAAAGGGTCAATAAACAACAGAAACCAAATAAATCGTCATTTTCAACAAGATCCAATTCAAAATTATAAGAATTCATTTTTTAATGTATACAAAATTTACAAATCACGATTTTGTTTCATTTTTAACTAAGCAAATACCGGGGAAAAAAAAGAAAAACAGAAACCAAATCAGTCCTCATTTTCCACGAGATCCAATTTAAAACGAAGGCATTTTTTTTGTTTGACGTCTAATTAAGACATTTTTAAAAAGCAGCCATTACTATATATCAACCACGCTTGCCACGAGCTCCACGAGCACATATAGGAGTTGTTGTTTTTTGGTGGGTTGATCCATATTCTAATGCATATCGTCTCATAATAACTGAGAGATTTGTAAATAAAAAAGCGTACTAAAATAATTGAGCAATTTTATTTTTCAATACAATATTAATTACTTTTTCTCTTTATAACTTTAATTAATATTACTTTCATCCCTCTGAATTCAATTTATTCCACTTTGCATTTATGACAGTGGATAATGCTTAACTTAAAACCAATTTTCTCTCTCTTTCATTTATAAATTTTTCTTAATATTTGTGAAATGAGCAAATGACTTAGTTAATCCGGGACGGAGGGAGTATCTATTAGTATCAACGATAGGCAATCTTTTTTTTCTCGCATTTCACTTTACTCATTTTAGAGAAGTGTGATCGATGTTAAAGACACTCAAATCAAACACAAGATGTGTGTAAAAAGAAACGAAAACAACATTATAAGGCGGAATAACCAATACTAATAGAAGGGTTAGACCACTAAAAATTAGAATCAAAGAAAAAAATTAGGCCTTTGAACTTTAAGCCACCACCACAAAAAAGTTTGATACAATATAATAAATGCTCTTGTGATAAGACTTTATCGCATAAAATTCGAACGTTACGCCTTTCCAAATGACCGAGATATAAGTACATTAAAATTATGTGATTACAAGTATTTAAAATTTGAAGAATTTCCCTTCAGTTATTTTTGTGAAGTATTTGTCAAAAAATTAGAGTACAATATATACGTTTGATGAAAAAAAAAAAGTCTGATTACAAGTTACAAATATTTTTTTGTTGGCACGACTGCAGGTTACAAGCATTTTTTTTTCAAGGAGTTACAAGTTGTTAAAAGCATGCATAATACACGAGGGAATTTATGAAGATCACAGATTCAGTATTGCAACGTAATTTGGTTTTATCTTATGACAATGTAGGAGGGTTATTAATCAAAATCAAAACTACACCTATATATGATTAGTTTTACTAAGCGGCAAACAAACAATGCTCGTATTTTTGTAACGACTTATTGAAGGATAGAACGCTTCCAACATGAGGTTTTCGATATGCACTTGTAAGAAATACCTAATATCAATACCACACCATGTTAATTTGTAAAATTTAGTTAGTTAAAGATTGAGATTGTAAAATTTATCCAAAACAAATTGATTTGGTTAAAAGTGTCTTTATATATTTGAAGATTACTTCTCAGTAGGTTATCGACAAAGGATAATTTGATTGATCGTGACATGATTCATCTGAGTTCTTACTTTGATAATGCGGTTGTGGAAGGATGGAATATCTAATAACTTCTTCTTTGAATATGATTTTTTCGGTAGTATGTGAAGAGAAATCTTAAAGTGGCTAGGTGTCCATAGTGTTTTGTCGATCAATGCTCAAATTCACGAGTTCCAATTTTGTAGCGGTTACTTACTTAGTAAAGAGGTAGGGTGTTGTTTACATGCAATTTGAGTGCCGATTGTTGAATTACATGAAAAGAAATAAATAACAGGGTGTTCGATCAGAAGGAGATGAAAATTGCGTTTTTTCTTGATAATGTTAACATTATTGTGTTGGTGGTGGTTGATGGTTAAGAAAATATATTTCAACTTTGATTTGAATCATTGGTGGACTAATCTCATTCTTTGTTTGATGGGGAAGGAAAAGTGGATGTGTGTTTGGATAGATAGATGCTACAATTTGTATATTTTGCACTTTCACGTTCGAACACTCTTAAACGCACAGTGTCAGTAATCAAATACAAAAAAAAAAATCAAAAAGTAAATCGAAGAGAGTGATAAATTAAAGACTAAACTAATAGTTTATATTTTTTTTTGGAGGATTAACATGTACTAGTAGAGTCCCAAAAAAAATGTACTATTAAAAGTTTAAGTGAATTAAATTTCAAAGTTCGTTTAGATCAGAATAAACCTCAAACCCTAGAAGTGCTTACAAGGTCATATCTTTTTGACGAAATGTATTGGATTGATATTATTGCTCAAAGCAAAAAAATTTGATCAAATTTAACTTAACTATGCGGTTTGATAAGTACATTTTGTTACAATTGCGAAATTATGCGGGTCAAAAATATCTGTTGTTTTTTCACTTGTTATCTTGGCCCACTATTTAGACAGAACACAGTTTCATATTTTTATACTGATGGAATCTTAGAATACGACGAGAGGGAAATGACTGAAATCAATGTTGAAATAGATTTGAAAACAGAAGAAACTAAATAAGAACAAAACGACTCCATCGATGACAACCTTAGTTTTATCTTTTTCTGAAAAAAAGATAAGACTTTTACTTTGGATAACATTGAACAAGATAATAATCTTTTCGCATCAGAAAAACCTTATGTAACTACTCTTTTCGATTATCGAAAATATGCCATTACGATATATAAAAAACGTAACTTTAAAGGTATTTACAATTTAAGCTCTAAATAGATCATCACGACGAAAGAGAGAGTTGACCTCACTTCTCTGCATAAATTCCTCACCAACTAAACTCAAGTTTCATCAACCATAGAAAAACTCAAATCTCATTGACCGCATTAAATCACAATGATAGAACAATCAATTTGACTACAAGTCATGACGTTTTCTTGAGACTAATAAAATATATTGGTCGGTTAAAAGATTGATTCAATGGATAAGTAGCTAACTCATTCGTTCTTCTTATTCTTTCGCTTCAACCGTGACGAGTCTGGAATTCAATCTAATTTAAAAAAAAATAAAAGAACGCCGGTCTAAAAAACACTACCACAAGGGTAGGTGAGCATTAGATTAATAATTAGTACAATTAACATAAGGATTGATGAACCAAGGAAAATGGCACAATCCTCAATCGTCGCGACTCTGAGCCGGCACTTTAAAAGGAACATAACCCCCACACTCTTCGCTCACTCCCCTTTCAGATCTTGTCCTTCTTCTTCTCTTTCCTTCCGCCGCAAAACCCCTCTCTCTGCTTCTCTGTCCACCATGGGCGAAACTCCCGTCGCTGCTGTTGATGCTGGCATGGACGCCGTCCAACGCCGTCTCATGTTCGATGACGAGTTCGTTTCCTTATCCCTCTCTTATCTCTTTTATTTATCTTCTAGTTTTTTTGTGTAATTGCTCTCTTATTTTTAATTGTTTTTTATTTATTCAAAGCATGGATTAATATGTAGTGGAACAAATTGAACTCTTAGGGTTTTTTGTTTTAGATCATTGGCGTTGGACTTTAATTCAATATGTGATGCTTGATTTATTCTGTTCTCTGTGATGCTTAATTGGATTTGCGATGCTTGATTTATATGTGCAAGTATAACTAAATTTTAAACAAATGTAATTATAACGGACATTTCAGATTAAATGTGTGTTGGTTATGCGTGTCGATTACTGATACGTTGCGATACACGTGCCAGTATCCAATGATTACATCCATTTACTTCAATTTCGTTAAATTAATATTAGTGATGTCATATCCGGTGTCCACGCGTCGATTATCGACACGTTCGATACACGTGCTTGTATCCAATGATTACATATTAATATTAGTGATGTCATATCCGGTGTCCATGTATGCGTCAGTATTTCGTAGTTTGGGTGCGTCTTACACTGACACTAGTGCTACCTTTTCTTGAAATTGATGTGAGTTATTGAAAAAAGATAAATCTTTTCGGAACACAAAATTTGACATCTAACGTTGTATTGATATATGATTTTGGTAGGGTTTAATTTTTTTTAATAATTTTCTCTCTCATCGGAAGGGAAAAAAACTAGATCAGAGAGTATTAGTATTTTGTGTGTCCGAAATCCAAATAACACTAATGGAAAAAACAGTTGAACATAAATTCGTAATTTTTTTTTATATACATGGTGTGAGTGTGGGTTCAATTAGACTAATTGGCTACTGCTTTTGGTAATTTTTGTATGTATGATGTTCATTAGCATTAATTGTTTCACAAAGAACTGCTATTTAGAAGATTTGAATTTTCAATTTGTTTTTTTAAATTTTCGGCTCCATTGACCTTTTTCCGTTACTTTTGGAGTTTAGAACATAGATCTAGAAATTTAGCTTTTTGACTATCTCATAAGTCCTGTGTATCAGGAAATGACTTTTCTTTATCGAGGTTAATTTGTAATTTTCTAGTGATAACTGCACGAGAAAGTATGTAATTATGTATTCATCCTTTATTTGATTGAAATACATTGGGATCTCAATCTAATAAAATTCAAGGGTTGACATTTCTTTCTTGTGACAGTGAAGTTTGTATGTTGTCTTTTCCTTCAGTTTTCCAGATCTGTTTATATTAGATATCTTAAATTCAATTTTTACTAATGTTTCACATGTTTCTTCATCTTGCATTGAGTTGGTAATTGTTTATTTGTTTTTGAACTTTTGCAGATGCATTTTAGTGGACGAGAATGATCGTGCGGTTGGTCATGAGTCCAAATACAATTGTAAGTCGATCTTCCATTTTTGAAATCTTAATTAGTTTGCAATTGCAAGGATTCACATTGTTTGTTGGTATTTTTGTGTGGGTACTTTGATACCTTGTAATTCATACGGTGCTAAAAGTATTAACTTCTTTGATTTATTGTGTCTGTATATGTTGGTGTTATGATATAAATGAGGTGTTTTGATTTAGGGTTTTTAAATGACAAATGTAAGTCAGGACCATGCCTATGCACACAGTATTCAGATAATGCATTTTACATGTTTGCAAAGTTATCGTCAATTTTCCATTTACAAATTTTGATGATAAGAGTTATTAAATTAATAATTTATTATCTTCTAGAATTCGTCACTGATTTTAATGCAAATAAGCTGCTACTCAGGCATAAAAGAATTGCAACTTCTAAATTTTGTTTGTCATATATTAATAGTAGCTTTTGATCAAATTGTTGTGTGGGAATCTAAAATAAAAAAGCAAATTTCCGATGCGTGTGTGGATTTTGACTTCCTGAAGTAAAAATACTGCTCTTGGGACATAGGCCCGGTTTATTCATATTTTGATCTTCAACAATTTTATAGGCCACTTGTGGGAAAAGATTGAATCTGAAAATTTGCTGCACAGAGCTTTCAGTGTATTCCTGTTTAACTCGAAGTATGAGTTGCTTCTTCAGGTATGCTTTTTATTTATAAGATTTTGTATAATATATTTATCCTTGTGTGCCAAATTTCTTGGTTTTAATAGTTTTCGTGTAGCCGACCCCACTTAGTAGGATAAAGCTTGGTTGTTGTGATAGTTTTCATGTGTATCTTTATTTCATATTATTGTTTTAGTGTTTTGTAGACACTAATTAGAGAGTTTTTAGTTTTACATCTGCATTCAAATCACTAGGTGGGCTATAGACCCAGTTTTAATATTGAAAGGGGAAACTGCTATTTTTTTTTGGGTCTTGATAACAAGTGGCATTTGTTAAGGATAAAAAAATGGAAACAATCGCTAACTTTCATGTAGAAAAAGTTTCTTTTTGATGTTTCAATGTGTTGAATACACAAATCCAAGATAAAATTTCTACTTTAAACTTCTTATCAAGTGCCCTTAGGGCACTTATTAGCATTTCCCTCCTAGGGCACTAGCAGGGCTCGAACTCGGGACCTCTGGGTTCAAGGTCTGTGAAAGGGGAAACTGCTATTTGCTGTTAACTGCGCCAGTGCTTCCCTTTTACGATGGAGTTGGTGTCTTATTGTCAATTTCTCAGTAGCAAACAAGAAGAAAGAAAATCAAGAAATAATTTAGTCGTTTGTTGAAGGTTCTGCATTCAAATAATTGAGTGATCTTTATAGTAACATCATTGTGACGAGTTGCATTCAACACTTCCTATTCTGATAACAAAATCATTATGACTTGCACATTGAACTATCTAATACGAAATATGAACAAAATTGTGACATTTGATTGCCGCTTCTCCAAATTGTTTTTCTTGTTGTTAAATCTGAATTTAGCTATTGCCTTTTTTATTACCCCCCTTTCTGAATGACTGTTTGGCGAAATAAATCTCTATGATGATTGATGACGCATGCATGTTTTCATGTCGTAGACTCTTTCTTATATGTCTGTTTATTGAGTGAGCTTCTTTGTTCTTTGTGGTGAAGCAACGCTCTTCAACAAAGGTGACATTCCCTCTTGTGTGGACTAACACCTGCTGTAGCCATCCACTGTACCGAGAATCTGAGCTTATTGAAGAGAATGCCCTTGGTATAAACTGTTTACCTTTTATAATGTGTGTGTGTGTGTATATATATATATATATATATATATAT
>Ga0228711_1001601_pt1 | contig 33652 bp, 17 predicted proteins | sample MedpolnodulmetaG_2_FD_177996 | JGI IMG/M metagenome (GOLD analysis project Ga0228711, IMG submission 177996) | Root nodule microbial communities from Medicago polymorpha collected in Santa Monica, California, United States - brown nodules | ecosystem: Host-associated > Plants > Roots > Nodule... | reverse complement strand
AAAGAAAGGGAAATAAAGAGGAGAGATAATTGGTACTAGAAGAAAAATTATGTGTAGATGGTGTACCACAATAACATAGAGACTAAGTAAATCTAACTGTTAAGATCATGAAATAAACTTGTCCATGGTGGAACATATGGAGCAAGTGGTCCATATTAGAATTTGCTCTATATGTGACATGTCATCACTTAAAATCTGATTGGCTGAATTAAACGACTGCACCGAAGAAGTCAATTGCCCGACTTCTTCATAGAAGCTCCCTTTTAACAAATAGGGTAGAAAGTTCGTTTTAATTTTTTTAGGAAAGGGTAGAATGTTGTTGTATAAATTAGGGAAATTGTTTACTGACAAAGACTGTACCAGCAGCAGGCAAGTCTAAAGTTCCAACAAGACCGACCGCGGCAGCAGCAAAAGGAAAACATAAGAAAGAAAAATGGCAGCGGCAGCATGTTCATATATACCGGAGGAGATATGGGAGTCTATCGTCAAATTCCTGGACGGCGACAACCGCACTTTGAAGTCTCTCTCGGTCGTCTCCAAACAATTTCTAGCCATCACCAACTATCTCAGATTCTCCGTCACAGTCACCAATCGAAACATTCCTTTTCTTCCTCGCCTCTTCCAAAGATTCCCTAATCTCGCAGCCATACGCTTCACTAACTTATCACCAAGCTGTAGTTATTCTTTTAAATAGAGAAGGCTAAGATACGATACTTTGGATGATTATAATTTCATTCTCATTTTGGTTGTTGCTGCAAACTCATGTATGTATTGAGTTATATATTATTTATCCAACTGAGTTTTTTTCCTTTTATTTACTGCAATGTTTTGTTTCAACTTTCAACGCATAGGGTATTATAGTTGACTGCTTTGAGTTTACAATTGTAAATGTTACAAGTAGTTTTCATCCAAAGAGTTGATGGAATGAGGAAAATGAATGATATGTCTCTTATTTGGAGTAATTTTTGATTGATTGGCATTCCTGTAGTAACTTAGATTTATACTTGAACGAGAATTGATAATCCTGTTGTTTCTGCAAACATATGTATATTGACTTAGATATTATATATATATATATATATATGCCTAACTTTGAGTTTTTCTTTTATTTGCTACAACGTTTTTTTATGTCCCATGTGTTGCCAAGTTTGTAATGAGTTTTTATACCTAAACTATTTATATTGAATGAATTTTTGTAATGAAGCCAGGTTTGCTTCTTTTGGTCTATTATTAAAAGTATAGTGGCTCGTAGCCCTCTAAAAGAAGAGGGGGTTTAGATTTGTGTGAGATGCATTGTAACATATATATATATATATATATATAAGGCTTAAATATGTAACAGGTCCATGTAATTTAGTGTGTGTTTGGTTTTAGTCCTTGTAAGTTTTTTTGTTCTAAAACAACCCTTGTAATTTCAAAACATTTTGGAAATCGTCCCTGCCGTCAGGTTCCGTCAACAAAAAAGCATTGGTGGGTAACGGAGGCACACGTGGCAGATTCTGAGTTGGCAAAAGTTGTTGACGAAATGTTCATAGGGACGAAAAACAAAAACGCAAATGTTCAGAGGGACGAAATTGAAAAAACGTAAATATCAAAATTTCAAATTTAAAAACAAGATCTTCTTCTTCATCCCTCTTTTTTCTCTTGTTCATCTCCCTTCCCTTCCAATTTATTTATCTCCCTAGAAAAAACCCACGCCCTCGTGGCAATGTCTTCTCATTCCAAATGTGAATCTCCCTTCCCTTGCAGCAGCTTCTGAGGATACTCAATCTTAACCAAATGTGAATTCAGTTTTGACAAACACACCCAATTACTAAACCTAAAATAGTTAAGTTTTTCTACATCTTTCATAGCAGTTTTATTTATGTATATATCTTTATTACAAATTATCTTATTATTAAGTTTAATTACTATATTATAGATTAAGAAAACTCAAGTAAAGTCAACCAAGGTCTTGAATCACAAAAATGTCAGGAGAAGTAGTAAGTGTAGGAAACTAAAATGTGTCAATAGTATGGGTATTGGAAGTAATGTTGAGGCACCATTGATAATTGATGATCAACTTACCCAACCTAAGAAGCTATCAAAAAAGCCTAGGATAATAGCTCAAGTTGGTTGTAGCTCTGCAAACATAAACAATGTAAGTGAACAATTGTATTTGCCTTTTTAAGCCTTGGATTTTAAAATAAGGTCAAGTGTCTAATTGTGTTTTTCATAGTTTTCTGCTATGTGACAGTCAAACAACAATGTGGCAACTGCCTCTGTATAAATCTATGCGCAAACTCAGTCACACAACATTGAGGATACTGCCTCTGTACAGACTCAATTACCCACCAATGAGGCAGCCTAAACAAAAAATTAAACATATTAAGCTTTTAATTAAATTAAACTGTGCGGAAATTATACAACAAACAGAGTATTATAACAACGAACTCACTGTAAAGGTTAGGCATTTCCAATATCTCCTTTTAGGGTTTTCATTTGAATTGGAGATGAACATCCTCATGATTTTGTTGCACCCAGATATAGGCAATTCAATTGATGAAGAATTAGCAATGGAACGAGAAGACATTGCCACGAGGGGGTGAATCTTTTCTAGGGAGATAAAGAAATTGGCAGGGAATGGAGATGCAAAAGAGAAAAAATAGGGATGAAGAAGAAGAAGATCTTGTTTTTAAATTTGAAATTTTGACATTTACGTTGTTTCAATTTCGTTTCTCTGAACATTTGCGTTTTTGGTTTTCGTCCCTATGAACATTTCGTCAGCAACTTTTTCCAACTCAGAAACTGTCACGTGTGCCTCCGTTACCCACCAATGCCTTTTTGTTGACGGAACCTGACGGCAGGGACGATTTCCAAAAGGTTTCGAAATTACAAGGGTTGTTTTAGAACAAAAAAACTTACAGGGACTAAAACCAAAAACACGCTAAATTACAGGGACCTTTTACATATTTAAGCCTATATATAATGGTATAAGAGATGTAACTCATGTAAGGGTGTCATTTGAAAGCTTATAAATGAAAGTTCTGATTCTTCAGGAAAAAAAAAAAAAAAGTTCTGTTCGCATTCTTTTTGTCCAGCAGGATAATAAGGAAAAAAGATTTTCAAACAATTTTGGCAACATGATTTTTAACACTATAAATAATATGAACTAATTGATTACTTTTTCCACTGATTTATTGGCTAAGGTATTTTGTTTGTTATGCTTTAACAATTATAGTTTTCAATGTGAGGATGCAGCCAAACATTAGGCATCATAATGCCATTTATTTCAGCTTGTAGAGCATAACAAATAAAAATGCTGCAGAATCTTTAAATGGTGCTACCTGGATATAAAAATAAAATAAAATTAAGCCTAATGATTTTTTTTCAGCTACATTTTTTTTCTTCGATAAATGATTTTTTTTTTATTAATAGAAGTGTCAAACATCATCATCAGCATAGACACAGCCTCGTATTAAAAACATAGTCGCAACCTACACAAGAAGCATATGTGCATCTAGGGATACAAAAGTAGGTAGGTCAAGAAACATAGTCACTCTTTTAAAGATGGTAAAATTACACTCTCCTTCCCTCTTATATTAAAATATACATTCCCCTCCACTCTTATTCAAAACATATTATAAATTTTTTCACTCTCCTACCCTAAGAGAAGCTTGAATTACATTTCTCTCCCCTCTTATGTTAAAATCTATACTCTACTCCCTCAATAATTTTTTATTTTATTTCTAACTGTCTAGCAAAAAATAAAAATCTAACACACTTCGAAAAAAAATAGTATTGCGGGTCTATTTTAATATAATCAAAATTTGAATACGTATTTTTTGCTATTTTTTATTCACAATTTCATTAACGTGTGGTTTTAAACCCTATAACAAAATATAAAACAACCCAAAATAAAATTAAAATATGTGAAAAATATTTAATAGCAAAATATTTAAATTTAATTATCATTGATATTTAAATTATAAAGAAATGAATTTATTTTTCTTAAATGGTAGTTCAAAATTAGTATATATCATAAACATATTTATTTATGTTAAAATAGATTAAAATGTAGTGCATATTTAATTACTAAGGGAGGGGGTTGCAATTCAAGCATCTTATAAGAGAGGAGAGTATAAATTTTACTTTTCAAGGGAGGGGAGTGTATATTTTAACATAAGAGGGAAGGGGAGTGTAATTTACTCTAAATAAAAATTATAATATATATTAACACATATCGGTTGAGAGTCTATTTGGCATAGTGGTAAGCCCTATTAATCTTTAGCCTACTCATAATTAGGCCTATTGGCTTATTTAACCATGTTTATATTTAAAGGTCCGTTTGATGGCAAGGATATCCTAAAGATATAATAGGATATGAAGCTGAATAGAGATAAAATATAATATGTACAAGATAAGCACTTATCATATCATGTATTTGATGTGCACATGATAACAAACAAGTGGATCTATAACAATTTCAAAGATGAATCTATAAAGAATTGAAATCGATAAAAATTGAATCGATATAGAAAGTAGCATATTTGGTGGCACAATTTGATGACCTAGAGAAAGAAGAAGATGTGAAGAAGTGATGATAAAGATTAAAGAGGTGCAAGACAGGTGAGGGCAAAATAAGGATTTCTTTTTTCGGATTAAGTTAATTTTAATTCAACCTAAACTTATGATAGAAATTACAAAGAAGTGATATGATATGATAAGTAAAAGGAATAAATTGTATTATCTCATTGGTGCATGAAACACAAGATTAAAATAGGATATGATATACTAATCATATCACAGCTCTTTAAACGGATCCTAAAGACATTAATATGAAATGAGCTTTAAATAAGTTTCCAAGCCAATATAAACGTTAAATTGATTGGATTAAGTCTCAAAAAATGGTCTATGATGGATAATAAGTCAGACTTCAACCTTAAAACTTTAAAACAGGCTAAAGCTATTTAAGTTAAAGCCTAATTCAACCGATTCTACTTTCTTCCATGTGTACATCATCTCGAGCACAACAGTCGTCTTACAAATACCCTATTCCAACAAGACCTCCGATCCCTCTTTCGGTCAACCCTAATTTCCTTCCCCTAATTCTTTGTTGTGTATTTAACAAAAAAATTAAAAAGCAATGGTAAAAAGTGTTTGTTGGAGTATTGTGTGTGCCCTCCACCGCTGAGTACCCTCAAAGGCTACCGACATACCCACGCAGAGTTTTTTTTCGAATTTTTTTAAACAATTTTAAGAACCAAAGAATACTATTCATAATAATACATTAACAAAGTAATAATAATATTAAAGCTCCACAATATATTTTTTCTGCACACATCAAATGACCTTCCAACACTTTAATGCCTCTATTTAGGTCACAAACTTGCGCTATCAAGCTCGGCAATCCTCCTAAATTGTCAATTTATCATAAATAATAGGGTTAAATAAGTTTTTCATCCTTATAAATATAGCGAATTTTGATTTTAGTCCCTAAAAAATTAAACTGAATGTTTTCATCCTCACAAATTTTTTTATTTTGTTTTTCGTCCTTAATGGCCATTTTATGTTCATATAAATGGCAAAATTATAACTCTTTTATGTTCAAATTGTATCCATGTTATGTCTGTTTATTATATTCGACATTTATATATTCATATTATGTTCAAAAAATGTCAAAAATACTTCAAAATTATATCTATTAAGGACGAAAAACAAAATAAAAAATTTTGTGAGGATGAAAACGTTCAGTTTAATTTTATAGGAACTAAAATCAAAATTCATTATATTTATAAGGACGAAAAACTTATTTAACCCTAAATAATATAATCTCCTATAAACTTAACGATGTGGGACTTCCCTAATTGCTATTTTTCAAAAGCGGTATTTGATATTATTATTATACTAAGAAGCGGTATTTGATACTATTATTATCATTTGTTATGCTTCTATTCAACTATTGCAAATGTTTCATTTATTTTATTGAATTTAGTTAATAATATGAGCCTAATTTGAAAAAAAAATCCATTCTTCTGTCTTTTCCTGTTTGAAGAAATACAACCGTTCCTTGTATTTGAAAAATTACATCCAAACCTGAACTATATATAATATTTCACGTTTTTCTTTGTATCTTGCATATAATGTGAGATTCATTTTCTGCAAAAAAAAAAGAGTTAAATCTAACTCAAATTGAAAAATCATTCAAATATCTTAAATCTGAATCACTATTACTATATTACTATACATACCAAAATATTTTCAAACTAAAAACATCCAAAACATCTCAAATGATCACACAATAAAGTAAACATAAAGAAGAATAGTACTACCTCCCATTCCTAACTATAGGATTATTTTGCAAAAATCACGGGAATTAAGAAAGTTGATAATAATATTAAATTTGTTTATAATTATTAATGTTTTTACAATTTTATCCTTAAGAGAGAGAGTTAGTTTATGTTTTTAACATAATATTTATTGTTGATTGAAGAAAAAGATACAAAATAAATAGGGGTATGGTGGTAAAGAAATAATTAATGTAATTGGAAATAGCAAAGGGTCTTATAAAAATGGACAAAAAATATTTTCAAAAGGGTCTTATAATTAGGAACGGAGGTAGTATATGAAGTTGCAAGTCCTGAGTTGGTATTTTATATATGAAATCTGTAAAAATGTGATATTTAGTACTAGATTAGTTAGTTTGAATATAAATCACAATCACAATTAAAAGAACACAACTCGGCTACCAATTTTACATCAGGTTAGATTAGGAATTTTTTAAAAAATTGAGAAGGCCAAGGTTAAAGGTTTTTTAGAAGTTTATTTCAGGTAAATAGAGAAAGCTAATTAGATTAGATGATGAACGAATAATGATGATGAGTGATATTATGTTGGACTGTAAATTGATTTTCATTTTGGTTGTTCCTGCAAACACATGATGTATTGAGTTAGATATTATTTATCCAACTTTGAGTTTTTTCTTTTATTTGCTGCATTGTTTTGTTCAACGCTTATATAGTGTTATACTTATACATGAATACATGGAGGAGGCGTATAACTTAGACGATGATGATAATGTGTTCATAGTTTCACCACATTATTACCTACGATGTGTTTATGCTAGTTAAGTTCGTCCTTTCTCAACTCCTTCTGTTAGTGTCATGGATTGGAGGCAGAGGCAACATGTCATCTTTTAACGGAACAAGTTGACAAAATGAAGAAAATGATAGGCGGTTATAATTTCAATGACTGATTTGCCAATTTATTCCTACAAATAAGAAATGATAGTGACACACATTTTCAACACATCATTTTTGATTGATTAAAATTTACATATGACCCACCAAATTTATATGGGACCCACATGATTTGGTGGGATCATGTGAGTTTCAACCAATTAAAGAAAGTATGTTTGAAAGTGTGTCTTAAAATATGTGATGCTAGCATTTCTCTTCCTACAATATTAAATGATGGTCATTTTCATCCTTTTGTCAACTTATTCCGTTGATAAACACCTCATACACTTTGTGTTGACGGAATGATGAAAATGATTTTTTAATTGAATGACTTTGATGAAGAAGACATAATTTAGATTTATACTTGAATGACGATTGAGAATTTGATTGCTTGTGCAAACATATGTGTAAAGTTAGAGATTATTGAATTTTTCTTTTACATTAAACACAAAATTTAAGTTGTAATAAACATACTTATTTTACAACGACTATAAATTATGAAATTGTTTTTTATAGTACAACTATTAATTGAGGCAATGTTTTAGTAGACATGGCAATATAAGAAAAATCCCACAAATTAAAAGGTCTCTAAATCTCAGCTAACAATCAAATATAAGCTTTACAAAAATTATACAAAAATTCTACACGTCACTTTGCAAAAGTTTAAAACTGTGAGAAAACAAACATACCGTAAAATTGTTCCAAATATCGCAAAATAAACCAATAATTTTTAATATTTTCGGGTGGGCATGGGGGCCCCACCACTTTATTTTGGAAGATGGAGAGTTAAACTTAGACACATTAGTATAAAAGAGGTATTTAAGGAAAACTCACAAACAAAATGAACATATTAAATTTACTAGTATTTATTTTTTTAAATGTGTGAGAAAAGCAAAAGAGATTTTTATAAGAGAAAAAAGAAATAAATTCTTTTTGTTATGTGAAGAAATAAATATTTTTGGGAAATGTTTTTTTTTTAAGATTTAAATTATAGGTTAATTATAGGAATTGTATTATCTTCTACCCTTTTTGTCCAGCCATCCTTCTCTTTCTTAATTTAATGGTTGATTGACTCACAAAAGAAAAAATAAAGACAAAGAAGAGAGAAAAAACATGAAAGAAAAAAATATATGGGTAGAATGGTTGAATCTAGTACAACACCAACATAATGAGAGAAATGGTAAGAGAAGATCCAAATCCTAATTACAAGGTTAAATATGGTTTTAGTCTCAACAAAATCACAAGTTTTTAAGTTTAATCCCTATAAAATTTTATTGGTAATTTTAGTCCTCCACAATATTGTAGTTTGTAATAATAGTTTTTATTTTGAAAACTTTTTTACAAAAATAGACAATTTTAGTCCTTCAAAATAGTTCTTATAAAATGTAAATAAGGACTAAAAGTAAATAATTTTTTTGTAGACACTGAACTCAAAAACTTGTAATTTTATAGGAACTAAAAACTTATTTAACACTAAATTATAGGTTGAACATTATACCAATTTCTATTTTATTTTTTTGAAAGAATTATACCAATTTCTTAAAGGTTAAAAATCATTATTTTTTTCAATAAATATTAGCAAGACACTATTCCCTCCGGTAAGAAACATTCACTATTCCAATTTTATCATTATTAACTTTATATTCAATTTGTTTCACATTCCTATGTTGAGTTCAAAAGGCATATTTATGACTTAAATTAAATGTATAATTCTAAGACAAAGGTAAGTTACCCCGTTTAAGGGGTAACGCAACGCCGACAGGTAGTATATAAATAAATAATCTAAAAAGCAGTAAACAGTAGTAGCACTGATCCGTGGAGTGAGTAGTCGAGCAATAATACACGACAAGCGCGTAACACCAAAACGGAATTCAATTCTTCTTCTCCGTTTTCCAATTCACAGTAAGACCTAACCCAATGTGTTCAAATATGCTCATAGTTATTTGATTTTAGTTTCAATCCGTCAATATTTTACTTTATAATATCTAAATTTAGGCCTTTTCATTGGAATTTGATTTATTTTTATGATTGAATGCAATCAATATTCATGCTTCAGGTTTATCAATAACTAAATCTGCATTATTGCTGGAGAATGTACGCATCCACTTTTTTGACTTGCTTCGAGTTCTAGGCCTGTTTTTTCATAGAGGATTATTCATCGTTTTAGATTTCAAGCAAAATCATGTTTCCTGTTCTCGGTTGTATTTTGGTTGAAAGACGTGCTGGTTTTTGGTTTCATAGTTCTCGATGCAGAAGATAGCATTGTGCGCCGAGTTAAATAAATATCATTGATAAAGAAGGGCCGATAATCTAGAAGCTCAAATTGTGTTTGAATCTGAAGACACAATTAATCAGATGGGCAAGGAAAATGAGTCACCTGCGAAGAATGAACAAGTTGGTGATGATGGGTCCTCCAATGTTGAGATGAGAGATTTAGAATCTCATTCTAGACTTAGTTTGGAGAGGGAGACGGGCTTACCAAGTTGTCGCGTGTGCCAGTGCGCTGAGTCTGATAAACGAGGAGATGCTGCCCTAGAATTTTTGGGCATCACCCCAGTTATAGAAAGCAAAGGGGAAATAAAGCCCGACAGCAAGGGGGAAGTAAAGTCCGACAGCAAGGTGGAAGTGAAGTTGGATGGCAAGGAAATTTCAAAAGATACGTCTCTTAACAAAAACTTTGAAAGCAAACCTGGGATGATGGAATTTGTCGGCCCTGATGGTGAGGTTTTTGTCTGTAAGAATGATTTGGAGATTGGTTTGTCTCATGAAGATAGGTTAATTGAACTTGGTTGTTGCTGTAAAAATGACCTTGCTTTAGTACACTATGCTTGTGCACTCAAGTGGTTTATCAATCATGGATCTACAATTTGTGAAATATGTGGACATATAGCAAATAATATCAGAATAGCTGACTTCAACAAGGTTGTTGGTTCATTAAAAGAATATGAAGCACTGAGGGAAAGAACTGTCAATGGAGATCTAGGTCCCGCACAAGATCATCCAAATACTGGTGTGGATCCAGATGCTGTGGCTGCTATCCGAAGGCAACGGTTAAGTGAAATTGCACTATGGTTTTGTCCTCATAATAGTAATAACTTTAACAACAGTAGTAATGTGGACTCAGTTTCACCACTTGTTTCTGAGCAGCCGTTGAATTTTATTGTCGAAGAACCTGAACCCGTACAGAATACCCGAACTAAGTGGGCTGTAGAATGTACAGGGATCTTGCTTGCCACAGGGTTGCTTACCATCACCCTTGCATGGCTTATAGCTCCTCGTGTTGGAAAGGTATGTGAATATCAATAGAGATATTTGACAAAACATGCTGATATGTTTATATGAAAGGTTTTGCTTAGATGTTCTTTCTTTGCCTAAATGTGCTCTTATATGCATGCATGGACCCCTAACATTTTAGAACATTATGGTAGTGATAAAGACATTGAGCTAGGCATGATGTTTTAAATGACAATCCTTCATTTTCCTACTTGTTATCATAAATTTCTTTACAAGGGTCACATTAACTCAACATTTTCCTCCATCTAACCATAACCTTATGATTTAGCTGAGAATCTCATTTTTGTATACTATGAAAATGTTGACCGTATTGAAATTGAACGGACCTATTATGGTTGTGGTGTATATTATGAAATATGTTCCTTTTTATACTTGCCACTCTAAGCCATTCATTTACATACAGTCCGTATGATATCTAGTAAAACTGGTCTTGATTTCTGCTCTGTAACTTGAAAGATTGAGCTAGTTTAGATTGGTGTCATGTCAACTTAACAATCGTTAGCTAACTCTAATTTAATATTTATTTCTTTTGGATTGGGTGATAATGGATTACTTTTCAGGAGAACATTTGGGCGGGGAATGTTTATTCTTTACAGGCCTTTCCTATTCCTCTACTTTGCATAACTTGCCTTTAGCCGCTTCTGTTCCACTCAGGGTATGGACAGAGGTAGAGGTATAGGCTTCTAGGGGATTGGGCCCCTGCCAGACTTTTTTAAGACCTTTTTATCTCCACTATAAATCATGTGCACGTGCAATGGAAAGATGAAATGGCTGATCAACGTAAGTAGTAGTGGAACAAGAATAAGTATGAGAAGCTACCACTAAACTAAATCTACAAAAGCCAACTCTTTAAATCCATGATGTTTCTTATCATTTACCTCCAAATACAAACTCAACAGCTCCTCCAAACCCTTCCGATCATTTAGTCCATAAGCCTCGACCACCATCTCTTAAATTGAACACATGAATTCCCTTAAAGTCCCAGTGGCCATGCTAATGGCCCTTGCCACTGCTAAATCCTGGCCCTGCCCTGAGTAAGGGGTATGCTTTTCTAAGGATATTTGAATGACAGGGAAACTCGTGAACTACAAACTTTTCTGTTCCTACTAGATTTATATCTATCTGTCAATAATGATAAGAGAGTTAGAATTTGGACTTCTATGCAGAGTTACTTTTCCAAGAGATACACACTTCTAGTCTTCAAAGTTTCCTTCTTGACAAACCTATTTGGAAGCCCAAATCTTCCTCAAAGATAAGTCTTTAGATTGGAAGATTGTTCTTATTAAAATTAATACAAAGCACTTGTTGCAATTTTTTGAGCATCACTTCTCGTTTTTTACGCGTGATGATATGTGCAAGTCTAGCTAAGAAAAATAATGTTTTCTGTTCTGCAATGGAAGCTTGTTACTTTCCTTTGGATTTTTTTTAAGCTTTGCGAAGCAGCGAATGTGATGTCTCAGCTCCAGAAGGCAGGAATAATTATATATACATTTTTTTTGTGTGTGTGTGTGTAATTAACAGTGAAGTTTGTCATAATTTTAAAAAAACTATAAATTTTATCACTTATAATTAACTCAAAAGGTTTTGGTAAGACTTCAAAGGCTAAAATCATTATGCGTGGCTTTTTTGGCTATCATTCAGTTTGTGTTGTTGGAGCATAATGCTTGTATGTTTAAGAGTGCTTCTTGCCCTAGAACTTCTTTGCCGACTCATTGAGTCATTAGTACTTCAAGAGAGTTGCTATTTTGGACTTGCAAAGTGACGACACACCCTTATCACATTCCTTGTTATTTCTTACACTTGTATATAATTATTATTTCTTACACTTGTATATTTTTGTTTTTTAGGTATTTTCTTAAAAATACAGTGGTATTGTTTGTCTTACAGATTTTTTGTTCTATGTATTTGCTTCTTATTCCCTATAGATTTTGGTTAGAAGTATGTTCCTAATACTACTACTGCCTACAATTTTTTTGTCTAGAAAACTGCAGGAAGTGGTCTTCATATCCTTCTCGGTGGTGTTTGTGCTTTAACAGTGGTGATTTTTTTCCGCTTTGTAAGTACTTCATGTACCTTCCTTTCGGCCCCCTGGTTGTATTTTTTGAAAGAAATTTGGTTCAGATTGTTATCGTTTGGCTGGATTAAATAAAACTTTACTATGTTTATAAAAATAATTAATAAAAGAAGACCATGATTATATGTGTTGGTTCATTGTTCAATTTCAACCAGCACGGAACTTTGAATAATTGAATGAATCACTTTCAAAGTTATGACAGCAGGAACTAGGAAAACAAATACAATACTTGATCTTAATGGCATTTACATAACTGATTAGCAATATTTTTTTCCTTTCAATTTTGGTGCCAATCAAAGTCTAATTGTTTCTCTCGTGTAATTGGGTATTGCAGTTTGTGCTTACAAGAATCAGGTATGGACCTGCACGCTATTGGGCAATATTATTTGTTTTCTGGTTTCTTGTCTTTGGAATATGGGCTTCACGGACGCACAGTGCTCATACAACGTGATCTATCGGTACAGACTACAAAGCTTTACCATGTCTGTTTAGTCCTATCTACCTATCTTCCCTCGGCCCTTCTGGCCCTTCCTATCTTCTTTTAACTCTTGTTTTATTTCCTTGCCATCTTAAATTTTGTGATTATAGGCATTCACTATGAAACTACTTAAGAGTATATTTGGTAGATTATAATATTTGTTCGATGTAAAATAACAATTATGCGTGCCTTAGCTAGATTTCAGGACGTGCACACACTCATAAATGACTGAACATGTTTATACTCGTAAGTATGATCTTGAAAAATATCCAGACCGAATTAATTGTTAACCATTGGTCAAATGGACCAACTATTATGATACTGTGGCTGGGGTCAGTGGGTTACGGATAAATTTGATGGCATTCGATGATATCTGATATCCAATGGAAGGAAACTAAAGTGTAATTTGATAAGAGTTGTTTTGAATATTGATATACGAATGTACAAAATTTATATAAATTACATGGTGAAAATGAGTGCAAATCATGAATATTCTCATCATATATAGGCACGTGTCAAAAGTATTTGCCCTTGCTTATTCTATCGCGTGTGCGAAATCAATAGTCTTCCAAGTTACTGGAAGTGATATACTTTGATATGATGCAGAGGTAGTTGGTGTGATGCACCATGCACAATGAGCATAGAATAAAATCAAAGAAGGAATAATTTCAGGAGATGAGAGAAGTTTCTGAATTTTGATTTGTGATTAATTCGTTCATAACTTGCATTGCCCGTAACGAGTGATATTCCTTCTCACGGCACACACATACACAATCCGAAAACAATCTCTTCGAGTCACAAATTGACACCAGGAAATTTAAATTGAAATAAAGATTCATAAGAAATACTGAAATAGAATAAAGGTGAAATTGCTTATGTGATCCTTCAGGTTATTTTATTGTATCATATATTTATATTAGTCTTTGTGCAGGCTGTTAACATTTTCTTGAGTTTCCGTTAAAATGTCTTTTGTGATCGTTACGGTGATGATGTGGATGTTATGCTGCTTCATGACAAGTCCAACTAAACTTTTTGTTAGAAAATCAATTTTTTTTAATTAATTTTATGAATCACTTGATTAACTGTGAAATTGATTTGTTTTTTTATAAAGAAAACATTGGGTGAGATACGTTCTTGAGACTCATGAAGACCAGTGAATGCCTCTGCTCAAAAAGCAATATGAAGTACTTATATACTGTCCACCAACAAGTCTTCAAATCCATAGCAGAATTTAATTCATGCTCTTGTGAAATACAAGCTGCATATTTTATTACAATACAAAGAATTAATACAATAGATTGGTCTAAATGGTAAGGGATTTGATCCCTATTTTTTTATTTTTATTTTAAAGTATTATAAAATGAAAAAGAAAGAGTAGTGCAGAATGTATATAAAAATATACTTATTTTTCTTATATTATTATATAAAGTGGGAAAAATACTTATGAAATGGAAGGAAGTATCTTTTTGATGACGGTAAAATGAGTAGATGTGAAGCACATACAAACATACAAGACGAGTATGTATGTTGGCTGAATATGATTGGCAAAAGAAACAAAGTCACTTTACCTTATTGACATTGTCTCTTTGTTAAAAATCTTGTCTTCGGCCAACACAATTATTACACGATGCTTTGTAATGAGCCGTCCCTCTCTTTAAGATATTTTATCAACTCACGTACCGCAACAATTGTAGCCATTCCTTTCCATTACCCAAACTTCACCAACCATATACTTTTCGTCCTTAAACCAAAACCCTCCTCGTAATAAAAATAAAAGGTTTAGATTATGCAAGATAGTCCATGGACTCACTTTAAGTTAGGTACCTCTCATAAAACAAAACAAAATTTTTGGTAGTGAAGGTTTACCTCATTGTCACCAACATCCTTAAATGCTATTTATAGTTTAATTGAAGACAACAATTTTGTGATCCTAACCGACCACTTAAGTTTCTTCCTCATCCTTGTTTTACTATGAAAAGCCTTTGTCTTCCGTCGTTGCTTGCTCCTAGGTACATCCTTTTCCATTTACTTCTTGTTTCTTTACTTCTATCTTTTATTCATAAATCAAACCAATGATTATTTCATCATAATTGGATTGTGTCTTATCCTAGTTCTTCATAACAGTGCCCTGGTTGGTAGCAGAGCCTTTGCAAACAATTTAACAACAAAGTGCTTTCCCAAGCAACTTCATTTCAACTCTCGCTCTGTTGTTTTTTCTTCACACTTGTAAACTCTCTATTTTTCTCTTCACATTTTGATCACGATGCTTTAATTTTATTTGCTTAAGAAGGAATAATAATGTTATTCTTATGTGGTTTTATGTTGTGAAGGTGTTATGCAACTCTCTTTGTGGAATCAGAAGCAGAAAAGAAACAAGTATTTGATGGAGAGAAGGCTTCTTTGCTTGTTAAAGAGCTCAGAAAGAGTTTTGATACTGGCAAGACAAGGAGCTACGAATGGCGGATTTCCCAATTGGAGGCCATAGTGAAGATGTTAGAAGAGAAAGAGAAGGAAATTATTGATGCTCTTCAGATGGACCTTTCTAAACCTAGACTAGAAGCATATATAACCGAGGTCTTCAATCAATTTCCTCTTTTGTTTCTATTTTTTGTTCTAAATTGCAGTCCACAGCCGCAATTGCGGCTGCATTTTATTGCAATATAAAGGTTCGCAACATAAGTATAATCAAAATATAAAACCAACCTATATAAAAGGATAAAGCCCTTCAAGTGCATATTTTTTGCGGTTTACAAACTCGAATCAAAGACCATAACCTAAGAGAAACCAAATATATTGCCAACGGATGGATCCATTTATAAATGTTATTTTGTAGAACACTTTCCATTTGTAGCAAATGGTAATAATTCTATGAAAGTTATTGTTCACAAAATCATAAGTGGCACAAGAATTCTCTCCATTCTTTCTTGTATGGTAACCATCTTAGCCAATTATCGTCATTTTAGTTGCCTTAGATTCTTTGTGCGTACTTTTTCAACGCAGATTGTCCAGGCGAAATCATCATGTAATGAAGCACTTCAAGAACTGAAACACTGGATGAAGCCTGAAAAGGTAATTACAAAAAATAAGAATGACTATGACTAAACATAGCTTCATTAGTAATACACGCTGTCTTTTTCCCCTTCTTTTAGGTGAGTACTTCAATCACGGCATTCCCATCATCAGCAGAGATTGTGTCAGAACCACTAGGAGTTGTATTGATCATATCAACATGGAACTTTCCTCTGTGTATGTAGAACATGTTGATCTTTCACAAAATCCATACTGCATTTGGTTATAATGGAGTACTTTTCTTCATATCATTCACTACTGTCGTCTAGCATATATAAATTAATGTCCGAAATCATGGAACTCTAGTTCATTCTACTCTTAGGGAATTTTGCAAAAATAAAAAAATTGATGTTTGATTGCTCTGAATCAAAATTGATTTTGTCTCTAAACCTATTCTCAGTTTTAATCTGTTTATTTATTTTTATTTTTTTTGTGAATACTTATACTATCTAATTTATTGATTTGTCATGTTCTCTTTATCCATCCCTTGGCAATGATAAAGATTTATTTTCCTTCCTTCAGTGTTATCATTGGATCCAGTCATTGGAGCCATTTCAGCAGGTAACACGGTAGTTTTGAAACCATCCGAAGTTTCTCCTGCAACTTCATCTCTGCTTGCAAATTTGCTAGAAAGTTATCTAGACAATTCTGCAGTAAGAGTTGTTGAAGGGGCTGTTCCTGAAACAACTGCACTCCTGGACCAGAAGTGGGATAAGATACTTTACACAGGTAATTCAAATTTGTCACTCATCCGAGTAAAAAGTTGACATGTAAGTAAAAAGTCACGTGTATTTGGTCAGGTAGTGCTAGAGTAGGTCGCATTGTTATGGCTGCTGCTGCAAAGCATCTTACTCCAGTGATTCTTGAGCTTGGAGGAAAGTGTCCAGCTGTTGTTGATTCAAATGTCAACTTACAAGTAACATGACCTCTTGAGCTTGTTAATTACATTTACACATTCAATATCATATTTTCATCTATAATAACTATTGAAATTTCAGGTCACTGCTAGGAGGATAATAGCTGGCAAATGGGCATGCAATAGTGGACAAGCATGCATTTCTGTTGATTATATCATCACAACAAAAGAATTCGCTCCAACGCTTGTAAGATTGGCTCTATGATACAAAATTCAGTATGTTGTTGCAATGTATTACTCTTGATGTATTATCATTAAACAGATAGCTTCTTTAAAAGAAGAACTGGATCAATTTTTTGGAAAAGATCCGATCGAATCAAAAGACATTTCTCGTATTGTGTCTCCAACCCAATTTGCACGACTCCTGAGACTCTTGGATGAGGATAAGGTATCTGACAAAATTGTCTTAGGAGGTCAGAGGGATGAGAAGAAATTGTGAGTTAGCATTCCCATCCTGGTTATTAAGATTGGAATTAACCATTTATAGTATTACCATAACATCAATTCTTCCTCTATATTGCAGAAAGATTGCTCCAACTATCTTATTGGATGTTTCAGAAGAAGCTATGGTTATGCAAGAGGAGATATTTGGGCCTATAATGCCAATTATCACTGTCAGTACTAGATCATAATGAAAAGTACATGTTATGTTTTTTATATTTCACATAAATCTAATTCTTTTTATCTTTTATATTTTACATTTTTGCAGGTAGACAACATAGAAGATAGCTTTAGTATAATAAAATCAAGGCCAAAACCTCTCGCTGCATATCTCTTCACAAACAACGAGCAGTTGAAGAAAGATTATGTGGATAAGATATCTTCTGGAGGGATGCTCATCAACGACGCTGTCCTGCAAGTAATAATTCTCTTATTTGAAATTTATACTTGAAAAATTATTGAACTCGTAACATTTTTTTCTTCTTCTTCCAATTATGGTCCTATTTTCATAAATCTACTGTTCTCTGATATTGCATCAATAGACAGAAATTGAAAAGCCATATTCTCTTTATTTGGCATCTTTTATTTTAGACATGCACAAAATGATTCAACTTTGCTTGGGATATTTTCTGATGGTTGGCTGATAATATGTTGACTTGAATCAATTACAAGCACTATGTTACGTATTGGGTGGTATTGATAGGGTAACTGCTGATGCAGTCTGTTATTTTAATATAGTTATTTAGGTTCCTATCATACTATCAGGTATGGTATGAATCTTAGATACTCAAGACTTGGACTACCTAAATTTTTTATAGGCGCGCAATGAAATTTGAAAGTTGACACCGATAATAATTTGAGAAAATAAAAGTAATTGAATGTAATCACATATGTCGTTGTTGATGTCTGATATTGGCACGTGTCGGACACGCCTTCAATTTGAAGTGTCGGTGCTGCATAGTTAACTACTCTCATTCATTAAATGTAGTATATATTTATATTTATATCTATGTATGATTGTATGACTCTCCCAGATGTGAAATACAGGCATGGATGATGGCATTAGACTGACTTGTTTGTACAACAATGTTGGTGTAGGTTGCTACTCGTGGTTTGCCTTTCGGAGGAGTTGGAGAAAGTGGAATGGGTTGCTACCATGGAAAGTTCTCTTTTGATAGTTTCAGCCATAAGAAATCAGTATTATATAAAACTTTTGATTCTGATCCATCCATAAGGTATCCACCATATACACCTGAGAAGGACAAAATTTTGAGGGCCATTTTTGGTGGCAATATTTTTCAGATAATTCTTGCTTTGCTTGGATGGTCTAAATGATGATGTGCAAAGGACATGTAAATGTAATGATCTTGCTCCTCTCAGTTTCTGATCTCTGATGGAGTGTGTTTTTCTATAGGCATTTATTCACATGTGTCCTGCTCCTACTTTTTTTTTTTGTAAGGTTGAGGACAAGAGGCCCAATAACTGTGAATAAATTTACGAACAATTACTTGTAAAAAACTTAAAAGAACTTTACAATATAGTTACATGTTTTTTATTTTGTATAATCAAAATTAGCTAATGCATCTTAATATTTTTATAATACAACTTATTTTAAACTGTTATGAACTTTCTTTTTGACTGTATTAATTGTTTCTTTTTTCCCATATTTTTTTAGGGGACAGTATTAATTGCTATAAACTTACAAGGATATTTTTGTAAGTATAAATTGACCCCAAAGATGGCTACAAATTATACAACCCAAAACTAGCCAAGCAGCCAGCACACATTTACATCTCATAAACCACTTGTGGAAATTCACATTATATAAAGTCACCCAAGGTCATTTGACTATCAATCAATCTATCAAAATTCACTATGTAATTTATGCAACAACGTTACATTAACAATTGTACGTATTTGAACACTCAATTTTATCTCATGAAATAACATATTTTCAACAATAGTACTTATTTTGAAAACTCGATATTTGGATGTGAGTTCTAACATTAAAAAAAACAATTTTAACAGGTGCAAAATACATGAAAAAAGATGCTAGCATACATCCCCTTCTTCCCAAATTGGAGGGGAAACAAAACGAGTGTAAGTGGTGGAATACGGTAAAGTGCATACCATCAAATTTCATTTCGTTCTATCTTTTTAATGACTTTCCAAATAATGAGAATTTTAACTCGTTCTATTTCATTTCATCTTACTTAATCTATCTAAACATAGCCTTAATGGTGAGATAAGAACTTAAATGGATTTAAAAAAATAATAAAATAAAGTTGATTTTATAGAAAAAAAAACAAAGTAGATTGATGAAATCAACTTAAAAGGCTTACAACCAAAAAAAGGTTAAGAAATAAAATTTAAGAAGAATATAAAAATGGGTTCAAGAATATAAAACCAGAAACTGACAGTAACAAAAGTCAAAGACAACATAAATTCATCAAACGTTTTTCCATTTTTTTTATTACTTTATTGTTGTTTTTTACGGCAATCATTGTCACAGGGGGTCATAAAAGGAGCAGGGAAGAAGTTTCCAGGAAATAATCTAATCATTCACACAAAAACCTTAAAACTTGTTCATTCACCATTTATTATTATCATTATATTTTTCTTTTCCTTTTCTACAATTTTTCAACTTCAAAGAGTGTTCGTAACATACAGAATCTTTGCAAGATTCAAGTGTGGGATATACCTTGTGAGTAAGAAAAGGATAAAAAAAACATAGCATAAGAAGCAATACCACTTTCTAATGTTGAGTTTATTCTCTCCTTTTCTTCATGAATTAGCACAACCAACTCTTTCCAACAAGAATCATTAATTTAAATATTTAAACTCAACCCCACCATTATCCTTCAATTTCTTTCATCCATACATTATAGTACAAAATAAAACAAAATTAAATAAAATTGGTTTTTATCATAGAGGAAAAACAAGAAGAAGATGAAGATAGGGAAGGTGGGATTAGGGGTTATGATGGTTGCATTGATGATGATGTTAAACTTGTCTACTTGTAAAGCTTGGTTTGGTAATAAACGCAAAAGTGGAAGAAACTCAATTTTACCAGGTGAAGCTATGTCTTCAAGACCAAGTCTCATGAACCATGCTACTGGTTCCTCAATTGTGTTCCCTATTTATGGAAACGTTTATCCTGTTGGGTATGATATTTCACTTCTTTTTAGGTTGCTTATTTTGTTTCATGTTTTGTAGTTCATTTTTATAATAATGTTTTTCTGTTTAAGATATAGCACTTTTGTTCTGTTCTTTTTAATAGTTTCTTTAATAACCTTTTATGAATTGATATTTTTTTTTGGTTCTTAGCAAAAATAATATTTTGGGACATTTTCATTTTTCTGAAAGATGTGAGTATCCAAATTCATACCTGGACTGGAATATTACTTTCTTGTTTATCAATTATTAGGCCTTTTTCTGTTGTTTTGAAATTTAACTTATTTAAAGAACAGAAAGAAAGATACTATTTTTTTCCACAATTAAATAAAAGAAAACCTCTTGTGACGTTGATGGGGAAAGGAAATTGATATTCATTTTTATTGGACAGAAATATTGATTTTTTTGGATATTTTGGACAGACAAATGTTAGTATTTTCTCTTTAACTAGAGATTGAACTCCGATCTTTTAACCCCTTAAACTCAAACCGGTTGAAGCAGCGAACCTCATGAAATTGATATTCTAATATTAGCTGACTGTAAATTTCAACTTTTGCAGGTTCTATAATGTTACTCTCAACATAGGCCAACCACCAAGGCCCTATTTTCTTGACGTTGACACTGGTAGTGAACTCACATGGCTTCAATGTGATGCTCCTTGTTCCCAATGTTCTGAGGTAATATTACACTAACTGAAAAATCTCACAACAGTTGCATATTTTTTAAACTTTTAATTGACAAAGAAAGTGATGTACATAATCAGATGGAAAAGGCCATCCTTGCCTATAGATACATACCGAGTTGACAACAAATCACAAATGTTTTTTAATGATGTGCTGATTATAATTGATTGGTAGTGCAAAAAATATTTACTCCGGTGGTGTATATCAATTAATTCCTTCATAAATTGCATACAATTTATGTCATATTGATTTGAATTTGCTGATAAAAAATTTCAGACACCCCATCCACTTTACAAGCCTAGCAATGATTTTATACCTTGCAAAGATCCACTCTGTGCGTCCTTGCAGCCTACCGATGACTACACATGTGAAGACCCTAATCAATGTGACTATGAAATTAAGTATGCTGATCAATACTCAACCCTTGGTGTACTTCTAAATGATGTCTACCTTCTCAACTTCACCAATGGAGTCCAACTTAAAGTTAGAATGGCACTGGGGTTAGTTTACTGTCCTTGCATTCCATGTTCTCTTGAAATATTAGTGTTTCTGATAGGACGCTTTTATAAAAGACATTCAGCTAAAATAGTCTTAGTAAAGTTGTTTATGCTTCTTAATTTACAATAGGAAATACAAATACAGACTAGAATGATTTATATAAGTGAATTAGGCTATTTTTGAAACTTAGATGCAGTACTATAAGTACAGTTCTTATCCTCACACATAGAGACAATACCTAAATTTTATCATTCCACAAACGCCAATGCATGATCTATTATTTTACACACTAAGAATATATTTGATCCTTTCAACAATGACATATTTGATATATCCATGATAGGAAATTGGCAAGTGTGTCAAAAACTATCAAAGTAGTAAAATATCGTTCCCACAAAGACTGTTTTTAATCTCAACAATTCTAGTACGTTATTAAATATGATGTATAAAAGTTATTTTGATTTGCCACTAGGTAGTTGATTGGTTTGATTGCATAAAAGTAACAAGAAAATAAAGATTGGTCTTAAGAATAAGAGAGAGATGAGATCAGGTCTTTCGAATCATCTATGTTCCCCTAATTGGTATACTGCACCTATTCTTATGAATGATTCTCTAGTTCCACGATAGTTAACAAAATAGTCATAATCAATCCCTTGAGTTAGGACCCTCTTCTCAAACTATAGCCCCTAATTCCTTAGGTGGTCTAATAATCTTTGAAGGTTTAAGCACGTTAACCTAATATCACTAACAAACGATTATCCATTCCTAGACTAACTATGTTTATTAGAACAATTCAATTAGGTCTAAGTCGAAAGATAGGGTCAGTAGTCATTCGTTCTCACTAAATCATGTTTATATTTGATCAGGATATAAAAAGCATTAAAAACAATTGAATTGAATAAAAACTAGATTGTCATTCACAATAAATAGAGTTTCACAGCAACATGGTTCAATTAGGGTTACAAAGAATCATCTCAGACCTAATCTCTAAAAGATTTAGCTACTCATAATTGAGTTTACAAATAGCATAATCAATGAAAGAATTAAAACATACATAAACTGGTAAAGAATGGAGGAAATCGCCCCGTTCTTCAGTCTCTAGGTCTGCAAATCGCACTTTCTCTCTCCAGAATTCGTCACCCTTGTTTTTCAGAATAGTCTTCTGCTTAAATAGGCAACAACTGCTCCTAAAATCGTGACACGTTTCTGACTTGTGTAACAAACCACCCAAATTAGGGTTTCCATAATCGTGTCACGTTTTTGCCATCGTGACAAGTTTTCACCAATGTCGAATGCATGTTTCTTGAGATCTCCAAATCGTGACACGTTTTTCAGTAATCGTGACATGATTCTCTTTCTTCAGTTTCTTTAGTTTTTCTTGCTTTTCTTGCTGCTTAAGCTTGCTTGTGAACTCCAAAATATCATAAAAAGACTCTAAAAATGTGAAATGACGGATTGTCATCAATCCACGATGACCACAATTTATGACATATCTATTTTTGTTTAGATGTTCTAAGAATTTATCTAATGCAGTTGATTCCAATATGCAGATGTGGATATGACCAGATATTTTCACCTTCAACTTACCACCCTTTAGATGGAATACTTGGACTTGGAAGGGGAAAGGCCAGCTTGATATCACAGCTGAATAGTCAGGGCTTGGTGCGAAATGTGATGGGACATTGTTTAAGCTCGCGAGGAGGGGGATACATCTTCTTTGGAAATGTTTATGATTCTTCTCGAATGAGTTGGACTCCAATTTCATCTATCGATTCGTTAGTACACCATTCTCATTTTACACTATCCACATGTATTATACTAGTGACTCATAATTTTATGAGATCTCTTGATTCAAATCTTTTATGTTGTTTGTGTCAGGGGAAAACATTACTCTGCAGGACCAGCTGAACTTGTTTTTGGAGGAAGGAAGACTGGGGTGGGAAGTTTAAATATTATTTTTGACACTGGAAGTTCCTATACATACTTCAACACTCAGGCTTACCAAGCATTGATTTCTTTGGTCAGTTAAAAACATTTTTCATTATACCCCCTCTTAGAAGTAATGTAATCATGTAGTTATGGTTATTATGGTTTACTTTACAGAGTAAATAGTTTTGATCCTTGAAAGTGTTTGGTGTTAGCGCTGTCACATAAATTCTCGTTAGTTAGATAGTTTGGTCTTGAAATGCATTTTCCGTTAATTAGTTTGGCCATAGGTTGTGCCTTCTGTTAGTCGGTTTGGCGCATCAAATTATTAACATAAGATATAATCAAGGATAATTTTTCAGTTTCAGTATATTCAAGGACTATAGTGTTCATTCTAGAAGATAATATAAATAGAAAAATATTTTGTAATTTCAAAATGGTAGTACTGTGTACACTCTAGAAAATAATGTAAGTACATGAAACTGGATAATATAAATAGTTTGTATTTATTACATTTCATTATAATATATCATAACCCTGTTGTGTAATACACAAATTCTCTCATCTGCTTTCTCATTTTCTTAATCAACTTGACGCATATTTTCACGAAGATCATTCATGCCAATTTCATAATTAAAGACTTAAATTGTACGATGACAGAAATGAATAAACAATGTAATTTCTTCCTTTATACTAGAAATTATTAAAATTGTCAGGTTGGTTAAGATGACCTTTTGTTAATTTGCCAAATGCAGCTGAGTAAGGAATTACATAGAAAGCCAATAAAAGCAGCACCTGATGACCAGACTTTACCTATGTGCTGGCATGGTAAAAGACCTTTCAGAAGCATAAACGAAGTGAAGAAATACTTCAAGCCCCTAACACTTAGTTTCACCAATGGTGGAAGAGTTAAACCACAGTTTGAGATCCCTCCTGAAGCTTATCTTATAATATCAGTGAGTTCTAATTTATCAAACTCTTATATGTTTGTTAACTGTTATAATAAGTAGTAGACACATTTCAATATGTGTGAATGTTAACAATGTGTTATTTGTTGCAAGAATGTGGGAAATGTCTGTCTAGGCATTCTGAACGGCCCTGAAGTAGGATTGGGTGAACTGAACCTAATTGGAGGTGAGAATTTAGCTACATTGTCGTATTTTGGATTGTAATCTATGAAGGACCGACACAAATACCGACACGACACAGAAACTGGCACATAGATACTGATAGTAATTATAAAAAAAGAAAGTAATTGAATATATTCACATGTATCAGTCTTGAGCCAGACATGTCTCGCACACCAGACACACCTTCAATTTGACGTGTCGGTGCTACATACATACTAATGGATATCACCATTACTTTGTTCAACAGTATATAAAAAAAAGAATTCATGAACTCTGCATTATGTTATGTAAGTGTTGGTATTGTTTATGCAGACATATCCATGCTAGACAAAGTGATGGTATTCGACAACGAGAAGCAGTTGATTGGATGGGGACCTGCAGATTGCAATAGTGTTCCAAAATCCAGAGATTTCAGTTTATGATAATAAAAAAGTGCCTAATTCAAGCATGCATATGCCTGATATCATTAGAGAGTAGAAAATAGATTAATGCATATTATAGTGCAGCGTGAATGTAAACTACTAATGTTTTATCTTGATGGTGTAGTGTTTATGATTTGTGAATACAGCATTAGTTTAACTGCATTAGCCTGAGGAACTTAACTATAATTTAAGTGGTAAGAGTAAGACAAAGCAAGTTGATACAAGATGAATAACACATTGTTAACAAATACCACATTGTTAATTAGCAGACAGATTCACACTCATCTATGATATATTCCTATTTAAGGATGTCATAACTGTTCCATGTTTGACTGCAGAGAACATATAAACTGAACAGTAGACACATTGGAAGGTATATAGTCTGAAGATGTGATTATAACTAGGGCCGTCCTCACCTTTACAAGCTGATTTTGTAAAATTAAGTTAGACTCAACCCAAATTTTAATACGGTATTAAAGTATATCCAAAATTCGTAGAGTCGTATGCTATCAGACCATTCGAGTCATACTTTAGATGTAAAGTTTTGGACGCGAGGGATGTGAGTTAAGACTTAAAGTATCTTATTTGATGAGATGTGGTCTAAAGATTGTTTATAAGCGGGACACTCCATATCTTACAAATCGGTTTTGTAAGGTTGAGTTAGACAGAGCTCAATCCAAATTCTAATACCGACCACGTCGACAAAGCCACGTTACATTTGTATTGGTACCATGGTATCCCTGCCTCGTGAAATTTGTTTCCACGTCAGTATCCATTTGGGTACTTGCCACATGGTAGTTCCTACATGGCAAGTTGATATGTGCCACATGGCACTGCAGACCAATGATGTATTGACACATGGCACCACTATAGTAGGAGTACACGACAAATTATGATGCACCCCTCCGTCTTCCATTTAAGTTTTTTTTAATGGAAAGTTGATGTTGGTGAATGAAAACAGAAAGTTCATCTCAGATAGGTTTTATATTAATTTACTCTCAAAATTTGTTATGTTTTTTTTTTCTATTTTTGAAACAAAAACACAAACCAAATTTGTAAGGGTGAGGCAGGTGGATTAATGTTCAATTTCTTAACTAAGTAACATGAATGACTTCATTTTATTTCGGCTCTTTAGAGAGTTTGATCATTTGTGTGTTATGTTGTTTCTGAGTAGCTCACCTGTGAAAATGATCAAACATATGTGATATGAGAAATTAAGTTAATGGATAACACACATATGGAGATTTTGAGCAGAATAAATTTTGCAGCAACTAGTGAATATGGTTTGTAACTCATTTAATTAATGTTTTTTTCTTTTTTCACAAAATATTTGATTAAGGCTCGATGAGCATGGTACATGCTTTTGTAACTACTGAAGACTATAGACCAGATAAAGAAAAAGACCAAATAAAATTTAGAATTAATAGCAACGAATATTCTTTCCAATGCTTTGGCATTTCATTTTTCTTTCACTATTCCAAAGCCTTCATTATTTATTTTTCTTCACTATTTCATTAATTTGCTAAAAAGAAAAAATGTGATAAACCTAAATGAACTAATGAATTAGGTTTTTTTGGTTGCATACCAATGAATTATTTCTTTAACTTCAAAACATAATTGAAAATGCACTGTTATAAATATAAATGTTAAATTGCAAACATATTAAAAAATTCTACTAAAATAAATAATAGAAATGGAACAAGAATTTTCTACAATAATCCTTACATGTTAACACTAGCTACCATATACCCCTAATAACATGCCTAATTGGATCTTCACCCAGTTGAGAATCGAGATCATTTTGCTTATTGTTTTAGTTACAAATAAATGACCCCACTTTTCTTAAATTTCAACCATACTAATGATAAATCAATATCAGCCCAAATTCAACAATCCCTAGTAATCACCTACCCAAGATCACAGATACAGCATTAGAAGTTCCACTTGCAGTTGCAGTTAGTATTTGTTTGGTAGGTACATGTGAATGTGACTTTTGTCTACAACCAATTTAAAATATCCATGGGACCCCTCCAATTTTAGGATCCCCAATCTTCCCAAATGGTCATTTTCAATTTTCAAACCCCATGACCATGACCTATTTCTATTACTAATGAAAATAACAAATCAAAATTACTTGGGCAGGTACATAAACACGTCTTGCCAACCCGAAAGCTGATTCATTTGATACTGAACTTGAGGGGCAAAAGGGTCATCTTCACCATCATCCATAAGATTCAACTGAAAATCAAAGGCTGAAACTGGGTCTGGGCCCAAAACAAATTCATTCCACTTGGGCTCACTTTGAACTTCCTTATCGCACGTGACATCCGGTGAAACCACGTGCTCAGAACCGCTTGAGTCGGTATGAAACCGTGGCACCGAATCTGACGTGTCAGTGTACAATTGATCACTATTCCTAAAATCATCCTGACCGTTCATCTTGATCTGAGGCTTTGTCTCATTCTCAAATTGAGCTTCCTCAGAAAACATTGGTGGTTTTGTGTCATTGTATTTCTCAATCTTCCCTTTCTTGTTGTAAATTCGACACAACACCCAATCATCAAGCTGCAATTAATTATAAACGTTAGATCATTTGACAAAATACAATGCAAACAAAAATAAAATCAAAAAATTGATTTGGTGGAATGTATGTACATACTCTTAAATTGTGATTATTTTTTGATGCGGATCTATCAACATTAGCAAGACGATACTCATGCATGATCCAATTGGTTTTAATTCCTTTGGGAGCTTTGCCAGCATAGAAAACGAGTGCTTTCTTTATCCCAAGTGCCTTCGGCTTTCCAATCGGCTTATCAGCTCCGGTCGCCTTCCAATAACCGGTTCCCGCAGCCCGGTTCGGACGTGAACCGTTTGGATATTTACGATCCCTTGGAGAGAAAAAATACCACTCTTTTTCACCATAAAGAGCCATTTCTGCATATACATACAACAAACAACATAATTAGCATTAAATAAAATTTAATAAGACACTGACACATATTGAACAGTCGAAAGAAAGAAAGAGAGAGTAAGTACCTGGAAGATGCCATGGATCAAACTTATACAAATCAATTTCTTTGATAATAGGAACAGCAATTGGAAGGGAAGCACACTTTCTACACAAGTAGTGATTGACAAGCTCATCATCAGTAGGGTGAAATCTGAAGCCAGGTGGTAACTCTAATGCTCCTTGCATTCGCGTAGTTTCAAGTTGAGACTATGAATGACTATTCTTCTTTCTTCTTGTTCAGTGTTGATTGGTGGCTGCTGGTATTGGAGTTCGAAGTTGTGAGAAAGGAAGAAGTTGTGGTTTTATAGGGGATAGGAGGGGATGAATTCAATTGATGAGTCAAAAAGGTTATACACGTGGGACAAGTGAAGTCGGGGAAGGTGTATATAGAGCAATACATAAGTCCTCGAATTTCGAACATTGTTTTTTTTCGTGAACGCAGACAGCACGTGGCAGTATATCAATGGTGGGTTGAACACGTGTGAGGGACCCTTTTCGGTGTCACTGCTTGCGTCACAAGCATAGACGGTTTTGGTAAAAGGGTTGACTGTTGTCGTAGCGGCTCTGTTTTAGGGTCGACATATCACTGTACCTTATTTATTTCTTCTAAATGCTCTGCATCTCGTGCCTTGCCCAGATATTCTCTTTTTATTTGGGTCCACATCTAACACATTTCACCCTTCATTCAAAAAATGATAATTTGAAGTTGGGTCTTTTAACTTGTGTTATAAGGAAACATAATAAAGAGTTTAAAACAAAAATTAAAAATAATTTTATATTGAAAGTATAATTTTTGAAACTATTAAGACATTAAATATATAATTTTATAAAAAAAATTCTACATTTGTCTTCTTAATTTATGTCAAAAGGACACAAATTAACATTTACCTTTAAAGTGTAATGCTTTTACACATTTCAACCTGTTTAAAATGAGTGTCCTTTAATTAATGTTTTACACACAAATTAAGATTGTAATAATGATGTCAAAAAAAATAATTTTTTTTATTAAATTAATCTCATTTACTATTGATATATGTTTTAAAAGTGTACTTTAATTAATTAAAGGATATAATTGAAAATAAAATTCCCCTCCGTTTATATTAAATGATCTATTGTAACCAAAAAAAATAATATTAAATGATCTATTTCTTTTTTGTGATGGTCGAAGTTCGAACCATAGACCTTGCATAAATTATGCATTGTCCATACTAACTGAGTTAAGCTCACAATGACATATTAAATGATCTATTTGATAATGTGTACTCTTGATCTGACATACTTTGATCATATTTATCTACTACTATAAAAATATAATTAATACTTCCTCCGATCCTTATTATAAAAAACAATTGACTTTTTAGCCTCATTGAATAATTAATGTAACTCTTTATAAATATAGACTACATACATCACTTATACAATGAACCTAAAAAGTCAATTGTTTCTTATAAGAAGGACCAGAGGAAGTATCATATAAAATGTTGTTGAATTTGTGCCGATGAATATTTTTAGAAGGGTCTTTCTAACAAATGCCCTCAACGCGCTCTTTAAGGATTCCAAATTTAAATATTATTCTTTCAGAAAAATCAACTATCACAAATATTCAATGCAATGAATACACATATTTTCATAAAAATTTATCCTTTAAAGTTTTTTAAAGAGTGCCCTTCCTTAGTATTTCACTTTTTAAAATATTAAATTTTCATAATTTTTTCTAATATATAATTAAAGATATTTGTCAAAAAAAATATGCATTTGGGCATGTGTGACAAATTCAACCGTGTCACTTAATATGGGACGAATGTAGTAATAATTTTATAATTGATTGGATATGCACTTGCTCAAAACTAATCTTTCAACCTAATTCAAATAAACACCGCGCTAAGACGGAAAATCAAAAATATACCGTACATAGACAGGAAATCAAAACAAACAAAGTCGTGCGGAGACGACGAAATCACAAAAACAAACGAAAGAAAACAGAAAATATGTGAAATCACTTATTCAATTAGGATAGAAGGAAAAACAACTTGGAGAGGTGATTTTTAGATCAAAGTTGACCCTAAATTACTCTTATAAGAAGAAGATAAAGAAGAAAGGTGTGACGGATAGGGTTTGAGAAAGAGAGAGGAGAGGGGGAGAATTATTGTTGTGTTGTTTTTTAGATTTGTCTAAGTTTCGTAAACATAATTTATGCGCAGCCACAGATCTAGGGGTAGTACATTGGGAAAGTGCCCTCACTCCATTAATTATTGTTATAAAGCTTTTAATAATTTTATTTTTGCCTTTCAAAAAAAATAATTTGATTTTTGTTTTATTAAATGTTGGCCCCACATAAAAAATATTGAAAATTTTATTTATAAAAAATTGCATATACGATGGTATGAGTGATAAATTGTTCAATGATTATTTGGTCATCTACATACAAAAATTGTATTTGTTAGTGTTGGAAAAATATAATAATTATAAAATATAAATACACATAGAGAATTATAATTCATAGATATTTAAATATCTTTAATTTTTTTTAAATATATTTAATTTTTTTAGATATAAATAACATAACTTATTTTTTTGAAAGGATAAAATAACATAACTTTCTTAGTCTAAATTTTTGTTTTGTAATAATTATATTTTTACTTTTTATCACTAATACATTGATATATTTTGTTTATATAAAAATAATTTTTTTTGAAAGGTTTATATAAAAATAATATAATGGTATAAAATCTTGCCCCTAACGATTGAAATTTCTGGGATCCATCACCGTGTCATAATAGATTTCATTCCAACAATGAATTTCGTAATACGGTTAGTGGGAAATGCTACTGTTTAAAGATCTTAAATTTAAAAGTTATTCTTTTAAAAAGTCAAACATTTCAAATTTAGAAATTTATATTCTCTCAAAAAAAATTTTGAAATTTATATATATATACTCACCTAGTTTTCATGTCATCTTTTTTTATTTACAAAAACAAAACGGTATTCTTTCATTCAAATTGACAGAGTATATTAAATAAAACAACGAATTCAACATCACTAAAAATAAAAATGATGAATCTATAAATAACAACAAAATATCAACAAATAATATGATCTAAGCAAAGCGATTATTGAATATACATCCCTCTTTTTGGCGGTGGTCAGGGTTTGAACCCCAGTCCTTGCATATATTATGCATTGTCCATACCAACTGAACTAAACTCACGATGACAAATATACATCCCTCTAAATCTATAATGTTTATGCTCGAATCATTAATTGATTAAAGTTGATATTTTATTATAAAAAAATTGATATTTTAATATGAACAAAACAAAGGTCATAAAAAAGAAAAATAAAATAACACTACATCAAAACAATAAACCATACAACACCACACTCAACTAGTTTTCATATCATGCTATAATTTAGTGGTAAATTTACCATAATAAAGTGCCATAAGCACTAATACTAGGAGTTAAGTATTCAGTAAAATGTTCCGTAAGCATAACTCAGTTGGTAGGACAATGCATTATTATATGCAGGGGTTGGGGTTCGAACCTTGAACACCCCACTTATTCACCTTATAAGGTAAATTCCAGCCACTACGCTACTTGACAAAAAAAAAAAAGTATTCAGTAAAATGTTTAGTCAGTGGCCTGATGGAGGCTCCAGTTCATAAAGAAACTATGTAGTAAAAATATTAGATAAGTTTAAGAGAGTACACAATCATCTTTTTATTTTGTTTTTTAAATTAGGTATCCTTCGCATGTAGTTGCAGAGACTAATCTTTTAAGCATTGCGAAATTCAAATAGATGGCAAACTCTCCCTTAAGAGTTTTAATGTTGCTGCATACCCAAGATTAAATTCAAACTTAGAGCTTTGATTAAGTTAGAAGAGACACATGTCATTTCATCTAAGTGTTTTTGTGTAGTCATCTTTTTAATTTAAAAAGGTGCATGTTTACGAAATTAAGTAGGTTTTGCATTTTACCAAATTACCTATTTTTTCCCCAGCTTTTTGTACAATTGCGAACATTCTTAATTGTCTCATCACTCTCATCCATGCTAGGGGATTAGAAAATGGATTCAGAAAATAGTAAGGTGGATTAGAAACCTATAGAATATTGTTCATATATATGAGTGGTGTGACGTGGAGCGTAACATAAAGGTACTCTGGCTCAGTGTGGAAGCTACCTGGATGTTACCTTGCAAAAGGATTAATCTAGGCCAGTTGAGAAATGTTTTTCCAGCAGGACCAAAGGTTAAGGTTAGGTATGATATTTCAAATATTTTGCTATTGAATTGTAACCTTTTGGTTTCCCTTTGGTCAAGTTCTTTTCTCTTCTTTTTCAACTTGGCCAACTTGGATATCCATTATTTCCCTTTTGAAACTCCTTTGACTTCTAATTAATTTTTTATTTATCAGATTAAAAGTTAGGAAATAACAAATTGAGTAAAGGTTACCACACTACTAGTACTTTACAACGATTTTATTTTGTTTTTAAAAATGGATATTGTGTGTGTGTGTGAAAGAGGGACTAAGTTAAACACACGATTGACTTAAACGTAAATATAGTAATTAAAAATGATCAAATGCTATGTTCCTGAACGTAATTTGTCAAGTCATGAATAATTTTACAATCTTGACAAAAAAAATACGATTTTATGATGATTTTTCTACGTGTCTGGTTAATTAAGTTTATGATGTTTTTTCAAATTATTAGTATAAAATGGAATGTGAGCCTTGAGCACCAAGTTTATTGGCTGCTTCTACTTACACCGTATACATTATACATATGCTCGCCGCCATCTTTCATTTCATCATCTAATCGAATCTAATAAATATTTGTTTAATCTGAAAACAAAAAAAAAATTGTTTATCCTTAAAAAACAATTGTTTAAGATTTAAAAAAAACATATTATTATTAACCAGTGCTCTAAGAATATTGGTTAGTAATTTTTTTTAAAAAAAAGTTGTCTTAAAAATAAAAGTTAAACATTAATAAAAATATGTACATAATTTGTATACTAAATTTATCATTTTTAACTTTTTAAACAATGTATTAAAGACATTTATTAACATTTTTCTTTAAAAAAAAACGTTTAATGAACATGGATACAAAACATCTTTGTCATGAGCAGTTAACCCATTTGGATGTAGCAACAGCCAACAGGTCCAAGAGGAATGAATATTTGTCCTTCAAGTGATATTGCCACCTTCTGGGAAGTTTCTTCACCTTACTCACTAGCTGCCAACATTGACTTCACCTAATTACTGTCTCGCTTTAACATTAATTATTCAGTGAGTTTTTGTCTGATCAAAAACAAGAGG
>Ga0228711_1001600_pt1 | contig 33661 bp, 13 predicted proteins | sample MedpolnodulmetaG_2_FD_177996 | JGI IMG/M metagenome (GOLD analysis project Ga0228711, IMG submission 177996) | Root nodule microbial communities from Medicago polymorpha collected in Santa Monica, California, United States - brown nodules | ecosystem: Host-associated > Plants > Roots > Nodule... | reverse complement strand
CTTCTGTTTTTTTTTTTTTATTAAGTTTTTGTCTTTTAAAAAGACTAATTTTGAACAGCAAGTATTTTAATATTGTGATCGGATCAAAACTGAACTAAACAGACCATCATGCACTTTTACTATGTAGGTAAAACTAATTCTAAGTTTAAATTATTTTAAATATTAAATACAAGAGTAATATGATAATAAATAATTGGATGGTCCCTTCAAAATAAAATAAAATTGGATGGTCAATTATTTGCTGAATCCGGATGGGAACTCTTGGAACATCCCTTTAGTGCAATCGCTGTTTAACCATTCAGACGCTGCATCAATTGTCTCTATGCCTTTATTCTCTCGGTTGCATTCTGATCAGCGCATCTGGAAGCTTACCACGGATGGCTCCTACATTGTCAAATCGGCATACCGCATCTGTCTTGACCTTATAGTTGCTGCCACTCCTGCTCAAAATGATTCCCGCTGGAATTCTATTTGGAAATTGCAGATCCCACCGCGAGTTCGTACCTTTCTTTGGCGCCTTGCCCAACAGTGCCTGCCAACTCGCTCTAATCTTCTTGCCTGCGGTATCCCATGTGATGATACTTGCGTAACGTGTGAGCAATTGGCTGAATCACAGATACATGTTTTCTTTATTTGTCTGAAAGCAATCAACTGCTGGGAGCTGCTCGGGGTTGATCATATCATCTGCGACCTTCTACTTACGGCTGATAATTGTGCTGCTATGTTTTTTGACTTACTTGACATGTTACAACTGTAGCAACAAATTCTAGTTGCAATGACCCTATGGAGCTTGTGGAAAAGCCGTAATTCCAAACTTTGGGACGCCTCAGATACCACCCCATCGTTTACCGTCATTCGAGCAAAGGACACCCTCAATGAATGATGTTACATGCAAAGGTACCGGTTCACCATGCAATCTCTACTCACACTTGGATCAAACCACCTGTAGGCAAGATTAAATGCAACGTAGATGCAGCCGCTTTTAATAACAATTTTGTTATGGGATTTGGTATGTGCTTTCGCGACTTTAAGGGAAATCTTTTGCTTGGGAAATCAGACTTTTACCACTCATCAACCACAATCTTAGAGGCAGAGTCTCTAGGCTTACTTGATGCTATTAAAGTGGCTATTTCAAATGGGATGCATGTTGTACTCTTTGAAACTGATTCTAAAATTTTGTCTGATGCCATCAACTCTAATTTTACTCCAAGCAATGAATTTGGTGATCTTGTAGTCCAATGTAGAAGTCTCTTACTTGATAGACCCGACTTTGCAGTGTCGTATATTAGGAGGCAAGCAAATGGTGTTGCTCATAGTATTGCTAGGGCATCACTATCTAATCCTAGCCCCCATATTTTGCATCATGTAATGCCTACTTTATATTCCTTAATTTTGAATGAAATGAAGTAACTTTGTTTTTGCTAAAAAATAATAATAATAATAATTGGATGATAGATACATATTTCGATATAATTATTTTATTCAGATCTGTGATAGATGTTAATGAGATATGATTAAAAATAAGTTTATAAATGAAAGACATTTTTTATTGTATAAATCTGTTTTGTAGAGTTCATTCTCAAGTTTTGAGAATTAATAAATTATTTTAAATATAGACAACTTAAATTAATTAAAAATGATGATTTCCCAAAATAAATTTTTACATTTGGCTTCTAAACTTGGGCACAATTTAACATTTCCCAAAGACAATATATGAACTAGATAATGAACTAAATAAGGAAATAAATACTACTCCTTCTGTCTACTAATACAAACTACAAACACGATTCTTTTTTCACTCTTATTAAGAAAAAGTTAACAATGTAATTAATGTGTAGTAAATTTTAATTTTTCCAATTTTAAAGCACTTAGTGATATTAATTAGAGGTTTATTCAAAAAAGAAACCATAAATGTTTTAGTTGTTTATACTTAAGGACGAAGAAAGTATATGTTAAACTCTCCCTGTATATAAACTAGTGAGGAGCCACTGCAAAAAGGAAAACTCTATACAAAAGTTTACAAAAACTGCGTGAGAAAGAAGTTTCAGGCGCTTAAAGCCATGGCTTGGTGTTTAAACCAAGGCATGTTAACTTCTGTTATCTTCATCCTTAGCGTCTCATTATGCTTATTGGCGAATCATTCTTCCATTGCTGAGAAGCTTCCAAGGTTTGAACACCATCTAAAACCTCAACAACAATCTCTTAACTTCTTGGTTGTTGGAGATTGGGGAAGAAAGGGAAACTACAATCAATCTCTCGTCGCCCATCAGGTAATAATTTACCACAAACTTCAATTTGAGTAATTACTACTTGTGTAATTTTCCATTGAATTGAAAGTATGGTCCCTTCATGTACATGGTTCTTTCTAACTGTATTTCGCCAAGAGTCATTTGAAAATTGAAACCACTTGCTTCTAAACCTCACCCACATGTGTGCCACATGGCCAACTACCTTATCATCCACTCCACTTTATCTTTTTGTCGAACATAATCATGTTGGCTTGGCGCTAATGTAAGGTGGTTGAATTTGTGGATGAAGAGGAAATGAAATATTGATAAAGAGGAAATGAAATATTGAATGTGTGAAATAGGAAACTATTAATTTTCAGTAATTTAAACTTATTCCACATTAATTTTTCGCGTATTTAAATGTAATTAGAATTGAAGTATGATATCATATATAGTCAAATTCTCTAAAATATATGTTAAATATCAAAAAAGAGTTTAATTTTATTGATTTATTAGTTTATTAGTCTATTCAAACATAGATTAGATTACTTATTTAAATGGTGTTGGCGACAAGACTAACCCGAGTTATGATTCCGTTTGTAGCTAGTACCCAATCGACATTTGTAAAAGGTAGGAACTGGGTGTATGGGGTGATGGTGGTAAATGAGGTGATAATTTGGCGAAGAAAATAAGTCGAGAATGTATGGTCTTTAAAGTCGATTTTGAAAAGGCGTAAGACTCAGCAGATTGGGGGGTTCGCATCTGCAATATGCACATAGTACGCTTTGTGCCGACAAGGCTTCTGGTGATAACCTGTGGACTTTGAAGGTAATTCTGAGAGGTTTTGAGATGGTTTTTGGGTTGAAGGTCAATTACTGGAAAAGTTGTTTAGTTGGTGTCAATGTATCACCTTTGTTCTTGCAGATGGCTTATACTTTTCTTAATTGTATGGAAGGAGCAGTTCCCTTTAAGTACCTTGATCTCCCTGTTGATACATATTCTAGGATTCTCACCACGTGGGAGCCTATCTTAGAACAACTCCGGTGGAGACTTGGGGCTTGGGGGTACAAGTGCATTGGTTTCGGTGGTCGGATAGTTCTTTTCAACTCGGTTCTGAACGTAATTTCATATTTCTACATGTCTTTTTGAAGATGTCAGTTCATGTTTGGAAGAAGGTGATGCGGATTCAAAGGGAGTTTTTATGAGGAGTCAGAGGCGGTAAGAAAATAAATTTGGTAAAGTGGGAGGTGGTGTGTCAATCTAAAAGAAATGGGGGCCTAGGGATGAGAGATGTGAGGGCGGTTAATTTAAGCCTTTTGGCTAAGTGGAGATGGAGGATCCTTCAAAATGAGGTTCGCTTTGGAAGGGTGGCTTAGTTGCGAAGTATGGGGATCAGATTTTGAATAGGGTGGATTGGGGAACCGACTCATTTCCGTATATTTTGTCTAGATGGTGGAAAGATATTTCGGCTCTAGATGTTCCAGATGGCAACAATTGGATAGACGTGTTTTTGGTTAGACCAGTGGATCAGCAACGACCCTCTTTGTGAGAGCGTTGCGCGGCTTGTTGGTATTTCGGAACAAAAATATGCTAAGGTGAGGGGTATGGGGGTTATGGAAGGCAGAGTTTGGAGATGGGTTTTCAATTGACGGAGGAGGTTGTTTGAGTGGAAGATTAACTAGTTCACGCAGTGGCTCTATGCCTCTATTGTCTCTGTCTTTTCTGTCTTTGGAGTAGGACAAGTGGGTTTGGGGTCCTGATGATAGTGACTCTTTTACAGTTAAATCTGCTTATTCTTTGATTGCTAAGGTGTTCACGAATGAGGTAAACCTTGATGTGTTGAATATTTGTGTGTTTCGTCATGTTTGGAAAAGTTCAGCACCGGCAAAGACTATTGCTTTCTCTTGAAAGCTCCTTCATAATAGGATTCCCATGAGAAGTGATTTAGCTCAGTGTGGGGTTATTCCTATGGATGATTTGAAGGACTGCGTGCTTTGTGTTGCAAATCTGGAAACGCTAATTCACCTCTTTTTGTTGTGATTTTGCCTCGCAAGTGTGGTATGAAGTGTTCCAGTGGCTTGGTTTGGTTTTGATTATTCCCCCGAATTTATTTATTTTGTTTGACTATCTAAGTGGGATTGCGAATAATAAAACTTTTTTGAAGGATTTTTGGTTGATTTGGCATACAATCATCTGGGCTATTTGGAAGGCTAGGAACGTAACGAGGATATTTTTGAAAACAGGAAGAAGGAACCAAAAGAGGTGGTGGATGATATTAAAGTGTTTTCATGGAGATGGGGGTTGGGTTGCTGAAAACTGTCGAATTGTTTGTATTACGAGTGGTGTTGGGATCCTTGTAATTGTTCGACAAGATTTTAATTTTGGTGATTGTATTCGGTTCCTGGTAGTTCTGCCTTGATTTAGCAGGTGGATAGCTTGAGCTCATGTAGCTGGTTTGGATGGGCAGGGTTATTGGTTTGGTTGGTGTCTAGTAGTGGATTGTTGATTGTTTGCTGCAGAATCTTTTGGGCTGGTTTAGTGGTGTTTATTTTTGTGTTGCAGTGTATTTTAGTGTTTTTTTAATTTGATGTTTTTGTCCCTTCCAGGTCTGGTTGTGGTGTGTTTAGGCTTCTTTTGGTAGTCTTCTGTTTTGTGCTTTCTTTCTTTGGTGTATTTAAGTTGGTGGTTAGTGGTATTTCTTTGTTAGTTTGGTTGTTCCTGCTAAGCAGTTGTTGTATATGTCTTTCTTGCTTCAGAGAGCTGGACTGAGTGTTTTATAATATATTTGCCGATTAAAAAAAATACATTCGTATGAAATATGTTTTTAAACAGACTAACAAGTCATATCAGGCTTTCAAAAGGCCATACTCAAGTTTAAAAAACAAGTCTATAATTTAGATTGCTTACTTGGTATCTTTATTACAATATTATAATTTTCAAGCTGTTTATGTGATTTTTGTTATCCTTTTTAGTTTTTATTAGTACCAAGTAGTAACTCCCTCCTCATATTTGTTTGATTTTCAGATGGGAATTGTAGGAAAGAATCTCAATATAGAATTTGTGATTTCAACTGGTGACAATTTTTACTATGATGGCCTAAAAGGAGTTGATGATCCAGCATTCTACAAGTCATTTGTTGACATCTACACTGCCCCAAGCCTGCAACAAATATGGTACAATGGTAAGTTGAAAAAGTTTCATTGTGTTTTTTCTCTTCATACGTTCCCTCTGGTTGAAGTAATTTTATTCGAGACACGTCTGACTCTTTCTGCTAGCTCTAACCTCCTTCGTTTACAAACAATCAATGATACCAATGCTTTATTCCTTTTTTTTTTTAAATAGTTGCTTTAAAACTTTAGCCGCAGGTGTGTCTATTTTATAAATTAACTTGCCAATGAAAATATTTATTTTCATTTTACTGTGCCAGTTTTGGGAAACCATGACTACAGAGGTGATGTTGAAGCACAATTAAGCCCAATTCTAAGACAAAAAGATAGCAGATGGGTCTGCTTGAGATCTTTTATTCTTGATACAGGTATTAATCCTTTTAACAAATTTAATGCAAGTTGGGTTTTGAATATTTCCTAAAAAAAAATTGTTTATTTCTAAGGTTTTCTAAACAAAATTTGGTTTCCAAGCTATCTGGATACAAAACAAGTTGAATCAAACACAAATTTATATTTTTTGGAAATCATAATATGTATGAATTAATATAATTGATGTGGCAACATTTTTTTATACAATTAACTTACAAAAGAATTTATAGATTAAACTAAAACTTATATCATCTTTTATAAAAGAAACTTATATATATCATCTTGTGAGTATTCTATTTTTTTTGGTACAGATAATGTGGAATTTTTCTTTGTGGACACAACTCCATTCGTAGAAGAGTACTTTACGGATCCAGGAAAGCACACCTATGATTGGAAAGATGTGCTTCCTCTTGAATCTTACCGTGCAGAACTCTTGAAGGTTAGTCATTTTTCATACAATTTTTTTAAAGAATAATTTCACAATTGAAAATTATCACATCATTTAGAAACTTGCGACATTTTTTAAAAAAGAACTTTTTTGGGTTCTGGATATTGAAGGACTCTAAATTTTTTTACCAATCAAGTAATGGGTCATTTTGCAATCGTTTCCTAGGGGGATTCGAACTTAGTACCTTGAGGTTACAATGCTAAGCTCTTACCACCGAACTTTTTTGGTTTTTTGATATTGAAGACTCTAAATTAGTATCACTGCATATTTCAATTCATGCACATTAGTACTTAAGGAGAGGAATTGTCAACTGTGTCTGACATTTGGAATTATTGTAGGAAGTTGATTCAGCTTTGGTGCAATCCACGGCAAAATGGAAGATAGTGGTTGCCCATCATCCTATCAAATCTGCTGGGCCTCATGGTAATACCCAAGAGCTTGTGGAGCAGCTTCTTCCCATCTTAAAGGTAAACAAACATCCCTATTGTCATTCTCACCTTGATACATTAGATGAAGTTATGTGTTCCTTGTGCCTATTACAATTTGTAACCAGTTTCTGCACTATTTGTGTAGTCAAACAATGTTGATGCATACATTAATGGACATGACCATTGCTTGGAGCACATAATTGACAAAGAGAGGTAAGCATGTTTTATTACTTGTAAATAGTCAACATCAACTTCATCATAGCTGTGAAATTCAAACTTCCGCTGTTTGCATACACATTGTAGTGGAATTCATTTTTTCACAAGTGGAGGCGGATCAAAGGCATGGGGGGGTGACATCAAGCCATGGGATCCAAAAGAATTGAAATTGTATCATGATGGGCAAGGATTCATGTCTATGCAGATATCAAAAACCAATGCTAGTATTGTATTCTATGATGTTTTTGGCAATGTTTTGCATACATGGAGCATGTCAAAGAAACTTAAAGAAGCTGCATAGACGGAATAAGCTCAAAATATGCGTATACTGTTTATTTTCTTGAGGTTATATTACACAAATATTTATGTTGTCCCAAAAAGAACTATTCTTTCGTACTAATACGCTAACTAATTTTTTTATGAAATGCATATCTTTGGTCTGAATGAATATTGAAGTTACAAATAATATCATGTTGTTTCCTAGTTTGAAATGACCAACTCTACTTTGTTTTTCCTTTTGGGTGTCACCTACTGAGCTTACCGTTATGTGTGGCTCAGGTGCAATTATACATAAGAGATTGGTTAAAACTGATTTGCCCTGCAATCTGAGATTGTTTGTCCTTTTTTATTTCTATTTTTACTTATAGAATTAAAGATGGCTCCTGCCTCCTTTTACAATTGCGACCATGCCCTCTTTAAACATTGACTGTAACTGGAAGCCTCCTATTCTTACCCTTCCAATTTGCTGCTTCACGGCTGTTCCTTATCCTTCCTCGATTTCCATCTGATCAAAGATTGTTCACTTTGATTTGAAAGACATATCGGATTTCCCGAATGGTGCAGTTAAATCCAAAGATAGATGAAAGCTATTCCAGTTCAATTCCCTCAATAGATATATGAAGCTATGAGGTATTCTGCCCTTGCCGAAGGTGCTAAGCGATCCCCCGGCTATGTCTATCTCTGCCTGTAAACTCTCTGTGAGCAGTCGCCTGGCTGCCTGCACACTTGAAATGGTAATCTTTTTTCCATTTCATGCTGATTATGTAGTATTTTTCTTTAGTTTTTTTTTTTTGTTAAGACGCTCAAAAGAGAGATCGGTCTATCATTGCCGCATATAATTATGTTGATAACCTGCTAGAATTGACATTTATCTATCAAACAAATATGTTTCTCAGTGTACCATGAGAGGGATGAGCTTTCTTTAACCTTGTGACATTCATCCTTGCTCTGTTTTTTGATAGTCTCAAATTGTGTTCTCGTCGTTGTCACATGTTGTTGTGTTAGAACAACGGCGAGAATGCAACTTGAGGGTGTGTTTAAGTGAAGAAAAGGACAAGGGATCAACAACAATATAATAATTGTTTAACCACATACTTATTATAATAAGGAGAATGCTAAACAGTGCCCTCAGGGCATTGGTTAAGCAACCAAAACAGATATCATCTTTTCCTGGTATAGTCGATGTTCACATCATTGCTCTCACAATCATTCTCATAGTCGTTCTCACCAATTTTTACATCAACACTCTCTTGCTCGTGTTCCGTTTTTCGTCTCTCTTGTGTTTGACATCTAAGCGGTTTCAGTGTTTATTTTTCTTTACAGCGATGTAATGTTACACCTTTCAATATTGTGTTACATGATACATATTTTTTAAATTTGACTGTCAAATGGTAAATTTATATAATATAGATTATCTATTTAATACTTTACAAAAATTGAAAATCATTTGATATGATTTTAGGATCCATCAAATTAACGGTGCTCAATAAAAGCACGTAAACCGTTAATCTTGATGAGTCTCAATAACATATCAAATGATTTTAAATTTACATATCATTTTACATAAATGATCTACGAGAGTGTATCGAGTGAATCTGCAAAACAGATACAACAGCAGTGGCAACATAGTAATCACCCCCGCCATCGATTTTATAACTGAATGAGGAAACCGCTTTTGCGCCGCCGCCATAATGGGATCCCAGACCTTAGTATCGCTTCCTGCAAAAAAACTAAAAAATATACCAAACTGATTGCACGTGTTAATATAAAAATTTCAATCCAACGGTTGTGATGCATTCCTCTCATCTCTCACCATAAATAAATACTCCTCTCACTTGATACACCATATTGACTATTGAGCAATGCAAACATTGATTTAACATTATCTCTCCTTCAATATACACACACATCATCATCTTCTCTTGAATGGTTAACAAAATTGTGTGAGAACTTTCTGGGTCTGAAAGCCATGGCACAGTGCTTAAAACAACGCATTTTATCTCCTGTTATCTTCCCTTCCAGTGTCATATTACGCTTATTGACGAATCATTCCATTGTTGTTGCTGAGAAGCTTCCAAGGCTGGAACACCATCTAAAACCACAACAACAATCTCTTAACTTCTTGGTCGTCGGAGATTGGGGAAGAAAAGGAAACTACAATCAATCTTTGGTCGCCCATCAGGTAATTATTTACCCCCAAACTCCATTTGTCATTAGAAAATTATCAGGATATTGCATGTTATATGCATGGGTCGGGCTTCGAACCCCGACATTCCACTTCTCCACATTTAAAATGTGTGAGTTCTAGCCACTATACTAATTAACCGAAAAAGAAAAAAAAAAACTTTTTATTTTCTCACTTCACACTTACTCATCATAACTATATGTTTTCAGTTAACATAAAATAAAAAAAATCAAAAATAAACTGCATTTCTATCTTATTATGCAAACCACTTATTTTTCGATTTTTTATATTTTTGAGCTTACAATTTTCATAAAATTGAATTTTTTTTTTTAAGGGAAAAATATAAATTTTATCAAAAAGCATTAACATAAGTTAGTAGTAAAATGCATTTATTTGTACTTAAATTTCGTCACAATAAATTTTTATGTATTTTTTCATTTTCATCAATACTCTTTTTTTTGTTGCTCAACAAAATTAAATCAAAAGTTAATTTAAATTTTGAAAACAAAATCAAAAGTGAAATTTTATTATTTCCATTTGAAAGCAAGATGTAGAGATACATACATTTTGAAAGCATATGCTTTCATTTAAACTGTAACTATCTTTCAAAAAAAAATAAAATTAAACTGTAACTAAGTTTAGCATAAGGCATGCTAATTTTAGTTTACGCATATCACCGTGAGTTTAACTCAGTTGGTAGGGATATTGCATATTATATGCAGGGATCGGGGTTCGAACTCCTGACACTCCACTTCTCCATAATTAAATTGTGTGAGCTCTAGCCACTAGGCTACTTGAAAAAAAAATAATAATTTTAGTTTACACATGAAAATTGGAGACTGTGGTTTACTAAGTCTCGACGTGTCAGTGTGTCACAGTTAGAGTCTTTGGGATTTATTCTCCAAAATGATGAAGAAATACGAGGAGTGCTTGAAGATGTTATTTGTAAAACAATAATAGCATCTAGTTAAATGGTCAAGAATGTACGTTTTTTATTTTCTTTTTTTGAAGGATCGTTTTTTATTTTCTTATTTAAAAAGTAGAAACTTAAATATTAAATTAAAATGCTTGTTAATTAGCACCATGACCAACAAGCACGACGTATACACTATTGTTTGAAACTGTTAGATCACTTATATCAAACATTATTTTCTATCTCCCACTTTTTTTGCTATCACTCTAATTTGCATGTCGTCCAATTTCGTGATATATAGCACTTCTCAATATAAAAAAGTATAACTATCTCATCTCATCTCATGAGTATAAAACTTATAATTTCATATTATTTAATATCTTCGTTACAATATTATAATTTTCTAGTCGTTTTCAGTGATTTTTGTTTGATTTTTAGATGGGAATTGTAGGAGATAATCTAAATATAGATTTTGTGATCTCAACTGGTGACAATTTTTACAAAGATGGTCTGAAAGGGGTTGATGATCCTGCATTCTATGAGTCGTTTGTCAATATCTACACTGCCCCGAGCCTGCAAAAGATTTGGTATAGTGGTCAGTTGATAAAGTTTCTTTGTTCTTTGAAAACAACTAATATTTATTAACAGTTGATTTAAATTAATTTTCCAATGAAAATTTTTATTTTAATTTTTTTTTTGTTTGCCAGTTTTGGGAAACCATGACTATAGGGGTAATGTTGAAGCGCAATTAAGCTCAATTCTTAGACAAAAAGATAGCAGATGGGATCTTTTATTCTTGATGGAGGTATTGATCCTTTAAAAAATATTTAATGCATGTTGAGTTTTGAACATTTCCTAGAAAAAAATTGTTTGTTGTTAAGGTCCTCTAAATAAAATTTGATTCCAAAAAATCTGGATACAAAATAAGTTGATTCAAACACACGTTTATATTTCTTGCAAATCATACTATGTATGAATTAATGTAGTTGATGTTGCAACAATTTGTTACAAATAAATAACAAAAACATTTAAAAAAAACAAAAATAACAAATTATTAAATTAAAAGTTATATCATCTTGTGTGTTTTCTTCTTTTTTGTACAGGAATTGTAGAATTTTTCTTTGTGGACACAACTCCTTTTATAGAAAAGTATTTTACGGATCCAAAAGAGCACACCTATGATTGGAATTTTGTCCTTCCTCGTGAATCTTATCGTGCAGAACTCTTGAAGGTTAGGTTTAACAAACAAATGCAGTGCATATTTGATATCATAGTGAATTCGTCGAAATGTGAGTAACTGTAATTTTGTAAAAGCTATTGAATGTGTCACTGAGTTGCCATAATAGAGAATTAATAATGTGTCACAGAATTGAACAAATCATTCAAATGCAAATTCAAACTTCTGGCATTTTTTCAGTATCTAACATTTTGGCTTCTGTATAATGAACACTCTAAATTAGCATCAACACATATTTCATTTCACAACAAATCAGAACTTTTAACGAGAGAAATTGTTAATTCTATCTAACATTCTGGAATTATTGTAGAATGTTGGTTCAGCTTTGGTGCAATCCAAGGCAAAATGGAAAATAGTAGTGGGTCACCATACCATCAAAAGTGTTGGGCATCATGGTAATACACAAGAGCTTGAGGAGCAACTTCTTCCCATCTTAAAGGTAAATCAATCAGCCACATTATCATTCTCATATTTATGCATCAAATAAAGTTCAATATTCCTCATGTTTTTTACTTGACAATGAAAATGATTCTGAAGACACATGGCTTAGTGTCGCATACATGGTACGTAGTTAACATCAAAGGTACCAAATCATATTGAAAACAATTGTGTCCCTATTGTTGAAGTAGATGCATGAAAATTTTACAATTTTTAACCACTTTCTGCACTATTTTTCCAGTCAAACAATATTGATGCATACATCAATGGACACGACCATTGTTTGCAGCACATAATCGACAAAGAGAGGTAAGCATGTTTTATTACTTGTAAATAGTTAGCTTCAACATCACCACAGCTCTGAAATTGAAGCTTCCTTCGTTTGGTTATACATTGTAGTGGAATTCATTTTTTCACAAGTGGAGGTGGATCCAAGGCATGGCGAGGCGATGTCAAGCAATGGAACCTGGAAGAAGTGAAGTTTTACCATGATGGACAAGGATTCATGTCCGTGCAGATCACAGAAATGAATGTAGATGTTGTATTCTATCACGTTTTTGGCAAGGTTTTGCATAGATGGAGCATATCGAAAGAACTTAAAGCAGCGACATAGATACAATAAGCTAAAATTATGCACATAATTTTAATTTTGTGGAGGATATGTTCCTACAAATGTTTCATTAGTCCCAAAAAGGAACTATAAATTTGTATGCAGAAATGGTGCAGTCTTGCACTTATTGTTATAGTCATTATGGATTTCCCTTGCCATTCAATTCAAGGGAAATTGAATTATTTGGTCTTGAATTAAAACTATTCCTCATGAAAAAATTGCTTTCTCTCTTGAGCAATTGTCAAAGCCTTGGGCTGCTTGGGACTTGCACCATGGCATCCAAGTGCTTGAAATGAAATGAAAATTCTGCAGGTCTTGCCTAGTATCATGGCCTGCCATACTCAAAAGTAGCAGTTTCCAAGAATTCTCTACTGTTGTTCCACCAGTTTCCAAGTATTTGGGGGATTCACTCAATTTTCCGTCAGCTAGAAGGATCAAGCAACCATGTCATGTCCTCATCTTCATCCATATTGTTTGGTAATCCTGCTGCATTTGAAGTAATGCAAATAAAGAGACTTAACCGAGAAAAGGCCGGAATTTTCAAGCACCCGATTCCATCTGTCCACATTATGACTAACAATACTTCCACCGATGTCCCCCATCAATTTGTCTTGCAATATGTATTCTCATTCAAAGATATTCCTCCGCCAAAGTAAATTCCAATGTCATTTTCCATCCTCCCCAAACCCCATGTCACTAACAAACAAGACTTCTGTAACTACATAGCAAATAATCTAGGAAATACTTCCCTAAGCGGAATATTCAAAATCCAAATATCATGCCAAAAAAAAGTTGATTCGCCATTTCCAGTTATTTACTTTGCAAAATCAAAAAAACAATCATTCTCCTCCCCCTTCACCTTATCATGATCACACACATTTTTCCAAAGTGGCTTTTTCAGTATTCCTTAACCGCCACTTCCACTTCTAAAGAAAAGACACATTGAGAGAATTCTCAAAACATCAACCCATTTTAATTAGCAATATTTTTCTCTTTTCTTTTTTCTTTTCCCTTTGGGTTAATTAAGCAAGTAGATGTTGAATTTATCCATATCTTGAACTTAATAACGCTAAAGGTTAAGCATGACATTCAAGATTCTCAGTAATAGGAATATTGAACATTTTGTTTGTAATGCTAAAAATGAAGATCAACAAATATCGTTGATATTATGTGAATGAACAATAAAGAAGAAGAATGCTTAAGTCTACATGCACCAAGTCATGCCCTAATGGAATAACTTATCAGTCATACAATTTTATAAACCTTTTTTCCTATCCGAAATTTTCAGGGATCAAAATGATGTTAATATGTTGAAGGTTGATTAAAATAAATTTGATCCTATTTTGAGGCTAACCATTTTTTAATCCTAAGCATTGATATCCACCAACCATCATAACACTAAACATGCACATAGAATATTGATATTGATTTGATTGTGGTACCTATTTGTCATTAAACAAAATTTGATTTTAGGAGATTAAAAAAATATGATATGATTTAGGAATGCAAGCGAAAGGTTGGAAGGGGAGAATTAACTTGTTTATTTTGAAATGCAAGTGAAAAATAAAATTGTCGCAGTAAAAGTCAATCCAATATCTCATATCTCTTTTATATATTTTATTATAGATTATACTATCAAGATTAATTAATTTTTTAGTACAAGATTTTTTTTAAATAGACAAAATATATCAAGATTAAATTACCTCACATTAAAAATTATTATATATGACCAATAATGGATTGTTCTAAGTGGTATAAGGACTTGGTCCACTTTAGCATGTGGTCTAAAGTTTGATTTCTAACTTATACTTATGGAAAAAATTCGGTAGGGAGGGAGAACTCACCTTGCGGGTCCCACAACCACACTTCATCGACTGAGATCAGTCATTACTGAGCGATAATGGAAACTTTGTACCAATATTGCTAAAAACGTAAAGGATAACTCTTGCAAACAAACTGCATATGTCAATGAATACCCTTTGGACAGGGTGCACATCCTCACACTCGCGTTTATAAAAAAAATTCTCGTATATGAGCTCATACCCTCGTAGGTAACAGGTTTGGTGTCCGTCCCCGTACCTTATGGACATCTAAGAACACGTATGTCCGCCCATTACCCGCATTTTAACAACAAAAAGACAATAAATAACAAAAAATATCACAACTTAATTAAAATATAATCTAAAATCTCTTAAATCAACTTATAATTTATTGCACATAGTAGTATTTAGCCAAATAAAAAGATCAAAAATATATATATGAAAAAAAACAAGTACATATACAATAAATGTTAAAGACTAAGAATTAATTAACTCATTTTGGTATTACATAAAATTATAACTATAGTATTTGTAATGTGCGGGCATGGGATGGGTTCGGCACTAAAGTGCTCATAACTATGCCCATACCTGTTCAAATTTGCCGGTGATTACCCAAGCCCAAACCCATACCCAAAAATGTGGGTATTTACCCTTCATTGTGGGTAGAAAATTGCTTTTCTAACATACATATGTTTACATTGACACATGTAAAATACGTAAAAGCCTCCAGCGGCAGTTAACAACCGTTTATCAAGCCGGCAAAAGTTAACTGCCACTGAGTTCAACGGTCATTAACTGGCGCTACGTGTCTGGCTCATTTTCTAGTGGCTCTCCTTCCATTTTTTCTTATGCAAATTTGTTCCTAACCAAATCCTTTTATACCTAAACAAATTCATCTAAAATTTTCATCCAATAACCAAATCCTTTGATACCTAAACAAATTCATCCAATATTTAACAGGAACAGGATAAAATTAAAGCGCAAGAAATAATATAAAAGGTACGCCCTATTTCTATTAAAGCGATAAAACACGCGAATAAAGCATATATTCAAGAAATAGACGCTACGTCTTCAACAAATATCAAACATGCCTTTATAAAAATTCTCAACAGTCGTAGCGGATATAAATCATACATCACCAAAGTATACATGTCATAAGATCAACATACTACCATAAATAAAATCTCCAAAACCCAACAAATGGGTAAAATCTCAACAACAAATAAATTCAACATAATCATAAGACCGACATCCTAATCAGAGCTTAATCTAAGACTCCAAATGAAACGATAACGGAGATAGCTCCCGCTATCCAAGCACTCACCAAACAAGCAAACTATTCCTGCACTCCGTCTACTCATTCATACAAACAGGTAGGCGATCAAAACCACTGGAGGTTAGCTTCACATCAATCATAATCAGCATAAACAATTTGAAAACTTCAATTAATTGTAACACGGAGGATTAAACTTCAATATCAACACGAACAAGTTCACATCATCACAATAGTACAATTCATCCATCATATCACAAACACCAACATCACCAATCACATAAGCAAGTAGGACTCATGCAAGAACGTACCACACGCCTAGACACGACTCCTACATGGACACGGTACCATCACCAACAACAACAGGTCATCAGCTCATGATGCAACAAAAACATCATATCCATTGATTACAAAGTATTCAAATCGCACAACTGGATATAAATATCCTAAACCATTGAATACAAAGTATTCAAATCTCACCACTGGATGTAAACATCCTAAGACTCATGCATGAACATATGACACACCAAACATATATCTACGACATGTTCACCAACAACAACTCAACATCTAACATATATGCGCTCACCAATAATATCACCATCAATTAGCATATATGCAATAGTCAACAATAATTACATCATTACACCTCAACAACTCCATACAATTTCTCAATATTCAATTAAAAGAGAAAACACACCAATTTATGATATCATCATATTCCACACTCAATAATCATTCACATATCTTCATAAAATCATATCAAGCTATGCACAAAAGATTTGCAAGGAATTTGGTCTTAAAGATTATTTTCGGCAAAGTTCGTATCATTTTGCAAAACGAGCATTATCGACACTTTTCAAAACAAGAGAACTTATTCAAGTATAAAATTCTAAAATTCAATCATATCATCATGAACATAGGCCTCTTATAAACTATCAAATCTTAGTTCAAGGTTTTACCGAAGTTCATTTGAGAAAATCCTAAGTTCGTCTCATAATTACTTAATTTAATGACAAACCACACAAGAACTCATTAGACCCTTTATACAAAGCTATTTCTTTCATAAAAGCACCCCTAGATGGTTAGGATAAAGTCCCTACACTTAGGAATAAGTTTGGAAACAATTGGATTGCAGAAAAAAAATGCATTTTTAAGGTTTCTGGTCAGGCAAAATCGTAGTATGATTTTTCTCCATCGTAGTACGATTTTTCCAGTGCAAAAACACCCCAAAACCTGGTCAAAATCGTAGTACGATGGCCAAAATTGTAGTATGATGGCTGCCTGACAGACGTCATCAAATTTTCCAACTTTCACGTTTTCGCGCGTAAAATCTAAACCGTTAACCCGTTTTCGATGTCGTTTTCGCCTACATGCTCATGGCACTTAGCTCTATCATAATCTACAAAAATTCAAGTTTCAACCACCCCAAAATCGATTTCTAGAACCTCACATAATCGCTTATTTTCAAAAACGCTTATACATCGACTTTCACACGAAAATCCTGTTTTCTCCCAAACGACTCGACTAACACAACCACAACATGAAAACAGAAATTCTACTAGATCTAACTCACCCAACAACATCAAAAATTCAGTCAACAACCTCATATATCAAAAGTTCATTTAGGTCCTTCACATGAACAACTCAACACAAACTTCACCAATTCAAACAACAACTTCACAAAATGGAATACCCATGGTACAAATCAACAACAAAGTACTCATTTCTATGTAACATGAACATGCAAATTCATCATCAACAGTTCAATTATCATCAAATTCATATACTCAAACATATCATTATAACAAGAGCACGAATTTCAACAACTAAGTTCTAAATAATCACTTATTCAAATAAGCACTTATGCATAGAATTAGAGAAGAAATTAAACTAAGAGATTATGAATGAAATCTAACCCCCTTACCTCAATTGACAATGACACTAGCAAAAGTTTCAATTTACCTCCTAGAATCTCTATCATCTCTTGGTTCCTCAAGCTTCTCTCTTCAAACCCTTTTTCTTCTCCTCTTGGACTTTCTCTCTCTACCTCTCTTATGAAATGAATGTGAACCCTATTTTTCTACAAAGACTAGAGCTTAAATAGTGTCCACACTAATGGGCTTAACCCTTAAAAATCTAATGGGCTCAAAACTCTTATAAACTAATTATCAAAGTTTTTATCCACTTACGGTTAAAAGTTATCGAATAATTACCGGTTCAAAACTAATTACCACCACCGAATAGTAACTTAGTAATATAATGGTTCTCACTTGAAACACTAAAAAAAATAACCCTCACCATGAATTTACTAATTTACCCTTGCTCACAAAATGACCAAAATACCCCTGAGTCTAAAATGACTATAATACCCTTCTAACATCGAAATCCACTGATCCTAACCCAAAATACACACAGAGGCAATTAATCACATATAAACACATATTAAATAATTAAAAACAAATCTACCGAAAAATTGGGTTGTTACACGACCATACCTGGCTATCCGACTCACCTCCTAGACAATCTCCTCTTTAGTCATCTCGCCGCTCCTGGCCACAATATCATCAATTATATGCAGCACATCTCGGATGATCGTCAGTGTGTCAGGCATCTCTCTGGCATGCACTTCCTCTATGATCTGCTCCACGTTCACCGGCCTAGGACGAGATCCTTCATCAGGTGGGAGGCTTTGGCATACCAAGCCATGTAGCCAGCGTCATGATGCCATGGTCTCTGATACCTATGTACCCAATGAGGGTATAACCACGCCTAAGCGTCTAGCAATACAGTGGTCAGCACCTGCAGAGGCATCTGAGCGATAGAGGACGGATGTCTAGGAACATCCTGTACAAACTCAAACTGCCTCTTTACCCGCTCAGGTAAATGAGGGTAGACCCACTGCTTCCCGCACATCAGCCATCTCGAGTAATTGCACAGAATCTGAAAAGGCCGCACTCCTCTGTGATCACCATAAGTACAAAACCTCACATCATCCACCTCTAAGCGATCAAGCCGTAAGCGGTAATGGTGCACATCATTATGCCCTCTGCTAGTAAGTCATCTCCCAGCACATGGTCTGTCAAGCTTCCAGCTCTTGTTAGGCTTCCTTGGGTACGGACCTGGCAAATGCTCCAAAATCCATCCCTGCAACAAAAAGATAAGAGACAAAAATGACGTTTACAGCTTCCAACTCTTGTTCTGAGTGCCAGCGGCAGTTAACTGCTTCCGGTTTACAGAACGGTAGTTAACTACCGTTGTGGACTGTAAGGTAATTTACTTGTGTAAAAATGACGTTTTTAAGGTCAGAAAAACAATCTTCTTGTGGGTATTTTTTGCGGCCACCCATTGGACTTGGGTCTAATTGTCATCCCTAGAACAAACTCACAATATGTTAATAGCATACAACGGAAAATACATGCAAATAATATGATAAAATTAAAGTGCCCAAAATACTCATATATCCATATTTGCAATGTTGACTGTCAAATCATTGATTGAATAGTCGATCTTTCAGTAGAAACCAAATGAACACGGTGACAAGACAAGAAATCAAACAACCCCGCACAAAGCGACAAACAACACAATGTTGCACGACAAAATCGCAAAGAAAAAAGAACATAGATCTTTAAATTGAGAGAGAGATGTGATTTTGAGTCAAAAATTGACTTAAAATCACCTCCAATGAAGATAATGAAAGAGAAAACAAGACGGAGAAAATTAGGGGGGAAAATTATATATGATTGTTTACCGGTGTTTTTGGTAAACAAAACGCTAGTTTTAAATTAGTTACTTGCAGGATCAAACTAGAAATTATAGAACATGTTGTGCTATTGTTTTTTCAGAAAATGTTTGAATGTTCATCGTGTTCTTGAGGTTAAACATGAAGATTGTTGTCTTCTTCGACAAGTTTTCAAACTTTTAAAGAAAAACTAGACTTTAAAGATAAAAGTACACGGTTTAAAAGAAATGAATTGCATAGTTCATCAAATCAAGTATAAATACATCTTGTTACTCTTTTCTCTTTGTATGCTTGGATAATTCAAACGTAAGAATTCTGTTTATGATTTGGATAACTCAAATAACTAAAGCTAACGGTCCTAAACTATAAATCTTCCTAAACTATAAATCTTCCACTAATTTAACTTTGCAACTTTGCTTCTACGAATCTATCTTCGACCCTTAACTATAATTTGCCTCCGGTTAACACCAAAAAAAGAATCTTAACTTCAACTAGATAATTTCCTGTCGAAAACGGTCATTAAAAAACACAAGCTGACAATGATAAAATGTTTTTTTAATCTTAACCACTAAATTTATGTAGGATTTGAGGTGTACAGTTGGCATGAAAGAATCTTATCAAAAGCTTCTACGCTAATCGCTAACCAATCGTGTACGTAATTCTTTTCTTTTTCTTGTGGCAGAAAGAAAGGATGGCAATTTTTTTTTATGGGGAAAGAAGAATGGCAAATTTTGTTTTGTTTTGACTTTTGCGTGAGACAGTTGAGATATATTTTTTATTTTGCAATTTTTTTTAATAAATAAAATGATAAATAACTATTGAAATTTACACACATAAATATAATAGCCAAAATTTGAATATCGAACAATATTCAGCCTATTAATTTCAATATTATATCAGTTGAATTAGAATTTATGGATATTTAAATGAAAATTTATTGCGCACAAGTTAGCTTATGTCCTCTCGGACATATTTTTTTTAGGGGATAACATAATTAGTTTTATTTAATAAATGTTAGTTTTTTTTTTTGAGTAATTTAATAAAAGTTAGTTGTTATTTTTATTATTAAAATTATAAAACATTAAAGTTTGGTTTCACATTAAACGAGATATTATGAATTGAAAATAAGTTTATAATTATAAGTGTGCGATATTATGGTTGACAGCATTGTTGACAGCTCTATTAACCAATTTGAATTTGGCAATATTATGGTTATTTGTAGAGCTTTGTTACAATATTTTCCAAATTTTAGCAAGGGTGTCGAAATGCAAAATAAGTCTGAAAATTTGTCGAAGAAGGTGAAGATTGTTGTCTTCTTCGACAAGTTTTCAGACTTTATTTGATTTGATTCTATCTTGTATTTCTACTATGTTGAGGAATGAAATAAGATAAGTTTCTTTGTGTCAAAAGAAAAAAATGTGTGCGATATTTATAACGTCACTAAATATTTGATTTGATTCTATCTTGTATTTCTATTATGTTGAGGAATGAAATAAGATAAATTTCTTTGTATAAAAAAAAAAGTGTGCAATATTTATAAGTGTGTGATATATATCATTTTATAAATGATTTTGCAGATCAAAGCTAAATTATAAGATTGTATCGTAAAATCACAGTCAATTCAAAGCTAATTGGAAAACCTGATATCAAACTATTTGAATCAAGTTTTCGATGTCTAATTTTAAGGGTAGAGTTGAGTCTCAAATTTTAGGAATTAATTAATACACGTTATATATATAGGAATGAAACAATATGTTAACTAAATAAGAAAATATATGGTAGTATTTTCTTAAACTCTTTCTTTTTATATATAAAAAGTGGCTTTATTTTTTACTGGATATATAAAAAGTGGTTCAGATTAATACGTGGTTGATAAATTTCATGTAATCTCATAATGAAAATCATTAAAAGACAAATAATTCCAAATAAGAGAGTTTAGGAAAGAAGAAAAATAACCTCTATATATACTACCATATTCTCTTACAAGGTTACAAAAACTCTCTGCGTGAGAACTCTGAGGCACTGAAACCATGGCTTGGTGCTTAAACCAACGCATGTTATCTTCTGTTATCTTCTTCCTTAGCGTCTCATTATGCCTATTGACGAATCATTCTTCCATAGCTGAGAAGCTTCCAAGGTTTGAACACCATCTAAAACCACAACAACAATCTCTTAACTTTTTGGTTGTTGGAGATTGGGGAAGAAAAGGAAACTACAATCAATCTTTGGTCGCCCATCAGGTAATTATTTACCACAAACTCCATCCTCTTTTAATTATGTTTTTTACATTCTAATTGTTGTCATTAATTAGAAAATTATCAAACATGTACTTGTAGATATTATAGCTGAATACATAGACACACAAAGCATATATATGCATATTGATCTTCTTCACATGATCATATTGGCCTATACTTGGTTTATATATACGTACGTACATAACATGATAACGACAATAAATGTGCCTATATAATTTAAATTAAAAGGTTCTTGCACAAACTGACTGTAAACTCTACCCGATCGATTAAGCAAAGAAATTAAGCTATAGCTTATGTTTCCAATTTGAAAATTTTACCATGAGAATTTTTGCAAGCATTCATCAAATTCATTGAATTGTGTAAAAAAACAATTTCATTGAATTAATGTGATAATTTAGGTTCTATGATACGTTGAATACAACCATCGATTACTTTCCCCTAAAAAAATCAATTATTTACATAAGAGACGGAATTGAACTTCATCAAAATGCATTGATAAATATTGGTTGATAGAAACATTTCATATATGTAGGGATCGGGATTAAATCTGGATTTCTCATTTTTCACTTTAAAATGTGAATTTATAATCATTAGATCATTCGACAAGAAAAAAATTGTTCATATGATAAGGGATATGAACTCATCATCTTAAGTACCTCATAGGTCCTCCGACGGAGATTAGTTGATACTAAACATCCGTATAAACTTTAGACCTATAACATAGTAACTAAAAAAAACTTCATCAAAATGCATTAACACATATAAATAGAAATTTTAATAGGTATAAATTAATTGTCAATCTGATGTTAATGTTAATTTCAGAAAATAATTAAGTTTAATTGAAGTTTACAAAACTTCCTAAATAAATATGTATAATTTATGTTAGTTGTCAAAAATAAAAGTTTATTTGGTTAAACAAAATATGATCTTATCATATATAGTTTAAGTTTAAATAAGAGCAATTGTTAGATAAATACAAAGTTTGTAAAAAAAAAGGTAAATACAAATATATTACATTAGTTTTATTGATTTTTTTTTTGACAAAAGTTTTATTGAATTTTGTTTTGTTCGTTTCAATTTTTATTTTTAAACTTAATTTTTTAACCTAATGTATTTATCTTTTAAATTTTTAATGTCCAATAAATGTCAGCTAATGGTAAAATTTCGACTTTTTTTTTTGGTACAAGGTAAAATTTCGACTTTATAATCTTAAAAAAAAACATTTTTTAGAGGAAAAAAATACATTTTATGAAGTCGAGTCTTGCTGTGGTATATTCTTCTTTTCTACACTACCAAAAAAAAAATATTCTTTTCTTTCCTTTTTATGTGTAGCATATTCCAAGTATATTCGTGGCACATCTATTGAATTTTTTTTTTTTGGCAGAGCCTATACTGATATTTTATCTAACGTTTTTGTCATATACCTTAATCAGTCACCATTACGTACTTACATATATTTCTTTAATTAAAATAATTTCAAAACGACGCGTAAGAGATGTAACTGAAAATAAGTAAAAATTAAGTTAAGAAAATCTAAAGTACCTACAAAAGTGACTATTTAATGCAACAATTGATGTTATCATTAAGTGTTAAATACATGCAACAATTGATGTTACATATTTTACTAGTTTTTTAAAGAAGTAAGAATTACTTCTGACGTCCAAATAACGCCTTAAAAGTTTTTTTATATTTTTTTGAGCAAACGCCTTAAAAGTTGAAACTATAAGCAATTAGTCAATTAAAAATGCATTACCAATCAACATTCCACGTGTCATCACTCACACTATCTTTTTCCTCTTCAGCTCAAAATATTCTACCAAAAGGGCTTCCCAAGAAGAACCTTTCTTTTGTACTCCCATTAAAAAATATTTCCTCCTATCCTAAATATAAGAGAAGAATATTTTTTAAGGTTTATTGAATAATTATTATATCTATACTATAATATAAACTAAATACATAATTTATTTAATGAACTTGAAAAAAGAATCATCTTTTGTATTTTAGATCGAAGGGAGTAAAACGTACAATTTGACAAGAGAAGTCGAGATCACCGATTAATAAACCCCACACGAATGAGTATTAGATTATAACCAGCAGCTTAATATTGTTCCACCATGCTTTAACTTTATGGAGGATAATATACCCACGCATGCATATTGTCCCAAAAAGGAACTTTAATTTTGTAATTTTTTTTCATTGAAAGCATCATGGCCCCTTCGAAACATCTCGAATGGGAAAAGAAAAACACAAAAACATATCAATTTATTTAGGTTGCATGACCATGATGTATATTTGATTTCAATTTTGACATGTTAAGATATCTTTAACTAAAATTGATTTTATTTTTAAAAATAAATTATATAAAAGATGCTTCTTAAAAACATGGAATAAAACTTGCCACATCATCGAGAAAAAAGTTAGAAATTTGTTATTCTGAAGCAACCAGTAAAGAAAATATATCCCATTTGAGATGAGATAATCTCATACACGAAATAACGTATTTTGGCAGGAATCCCTTGAGACTAGTGGTTTCCAAACAGACACGCATATATCTGTACCACATTGCCAAGCACCTTCCTAACCACTCTTTTTTTTTGTACGTAAGATATAATAAAGCTAGCTAGATATACTCAAACACACAACATGTACTTTTGGAATGATTCAAGAGCTTTTTTTGGTTTAATTAAATGACCACTCTCGTGGGTGGAAAAAAAAACTAAAAAATCTAACTGAATTGTTGAACTGAACTAAATCAAAAAAAAGAAAACCAAATCATTACTAATAGTTCTGAAACTGAAGTGAAACAGTTCAGTTCAAAACAGTTCAGTTCGATTCGGAATAGTTCAGTTCAGTTCGGATTGAAACAGTTCAGTTCAAAATGCAAACAATTCAATTCAATTCAGTTCACGTTATTTTAAATTTAGCAAACGGTTCAGTTTAGTTCGGTTCAGTTTTCATCCCAAACTGAATCATGCTCACCCCTAACACACTCCTTAAAAAAATGACCACACTTCTCCAAACAAGCCTTTCTCAATCAGCAAATTAATTGCTTTAAACCCCACATTTCTGTAGCCTACTATAAACGTGACTCACGTGTTGGATCTACGTGTCCATATTTCATTCAACTATTTATGAATTTTTGTACAAACTAGTCGAGATACCCGTGCTGAACACAGGTAGCGCGGCTACGCCGTGCGGCAAAACGTGTGTCATTGTGCAATGAGGTGTGTGTCGGCGCGAACAAACATAATATTAAACAACGTTATAAAAAAATTATAATTGTTTTTCATCTTTATCATTTGTCACTAATTTTAACTAATTATGTAGTTACAAAATTAGTATATTATAATAGGTGAGTAATTTTGAGTCGCGTGTATCAATTATACTCACTTTGGGAAATTTTTGAAGTGGAAATGTTGAATGGAGTATTAAAAAAAACTTTGATATTTCTATAAAATCTTAATTTATTTTATTAGCAAATATCAGAATTAATTTTTAAAACCGAGTTATCAAAACAAACCAATGTATTAGACAAGGAGTAAATCACCAAATTGGTCCAGTCTTTGTACCAAATTCTCAAATTGGTCTTTGACTCTATTAATAACTCAAAATGGTCATTGTCTTTGTCAAACGTTTTTCAGAATGGTCCCCGACTCTATCAGTTGTTTTGTATTTTAAGTCATTAACGTACCAAATAAGATCCAAAAGGCATAATGTCATTAATCACTAAATAATATCCAAAAGACATTATTCTCTCCCCTGTGAATTTAGGTGGGTTAATTTAACTTTTTCAAAAAAAAAAATCCAAAAGACATTGAGTCATTAACACTCAAAATACAAAACAACTAATAGAGTCAGGGACCAATCTGAGAAATATTTGATAAAGACAGTGACCAATTTAAGTTATTAATAAAGTCAGAGACCAATTTGAGAATTTGGTACAAATACAGTGACCAATTTAATGGTTTACTCGTATTACGAAATACGAATGTACAAAAATCGTATAGATTGAATGAAATATTATTATTTTATTTTTTTACAAAAGGTAACTTATATTCTTTCATTCAACATAATAGAACTAATACAAGATGGAATCAAATCAAAAACACGGTGACTAGCATACAATCTTGACTCCCTTGTTAAAGTATGGGCGACAAAATTTGCTTGTCTCCGAATAAAACTTATCTTAAAGTTTGGAAATATTATTATGTTATTAAACATATTTTGGCTTCTTTTTTTTTTGAAAAAAAAAAATGCTTAACTTTGATATGTCAAAACTCAAAAGTGTACTTTAAATGAGAATATGCACTTTCAAGATAGTGATTTTTATTATAGTAAATAAGCATATATATTACATTTTTAAAGCATAAATATACATTATAATTCTCTTCTACGATGCTCCATATTCATAAAACATTGAATCATTTTTTCATTTTCAATACCATCAAAGTTGTGTTGTTGTGTCAAGGTGTGTGTATATGTGTGGGCCAAGAGAAAAGTGTTGTGGGGTTTGTGTGGACCATTTGGTCAACATTTTAACTAAGGTAAAATATGTTTTTAGTCCCTATAAATATATCAACTTTTCGTTTTAGTCCCTCTAAAATTTTCCTTCAACTTTTAGTCCCTATAAAATTTTCAATTGCTACTTTTGGTCTCTATTTTTAAGTTAATTCCAGTATTATTTTAATGAAATTGTGCAGAAATGTGTAGAATATTGTAAAAATATTTTCCAAAAAAAATTAGAATTTTTTAACAAAACATAATTTTAATATGAATATTTAACCATCAAAAATTCATATTAAATTCATGTTTTGTTAAAAAATTCTAAATTTTTTTGGGAGAGATTCTTATAATATTATGAATTTTTCTGCAAAATTTTATTCAAAATATGAATTCTACATATGAGTTTACTATAAAAGAGGGACCAAAAGTGAAGATGGAAAACTTTTGGATGACTAAAAGTTGAAGGAAAATTTTAGAGGGACTAAAACGAAAAGTTAATATATTTATAGGGATCAAAAACATATTTAACCCTTTCAACTATTAATATATATATATATATATATATTACTACCACCTAAAACAAATGTCTACAAAGTTACTGCAGACACAAGCCTACATACATTTGTTCCTGATAGTAAACAAACATAAAATAACTTTTTTTATTCAAATAAATCTCTAAAAATTATCTTTAAATGATTGAATATCAAAATCTAATTTTTAAGTTGTTTATTTATTTTTATTTTTTTTCCGTTTTAGTTTCCACTAATGTACAAAGTAGTAACTCCTCCCTCCTTTTTGCTTGATTGTCAGATGGGAATTGTGGGAGATAAATTAAATATAGATTTTGTGATCTCAACTGGTGACAATTTTTATGAAGATGGTTTACAAGGAGTTGAAGATCCAGCATTCTATGAATCATTTGTCAACGTCTACACAGCCCCAAGCTTGCAAAAGGTTTGGTACAATGGTAAGTTGATAAAGTTTTGAGTTTTTCTAATTACACCCTGTGTAATTTTGGTTACACCCCAAAATGATAAAATTACCTTTGCATAAAATTTAATTATCAAAAAACATCTTCCTTCTTTCTTGGTTACATCCCAAAACTTAAGTATGTCATGTAAATTGAGTTTAAGTGTACATACTTAAACTCAGTTTAAGTATGTCATGTAAATTGAGTTTGAGTTTAAGTGTACATATTTAAACTCAGTTTAATAGGTCATGTAAACTTAGTTTAAGTAGGTCATGTAAACTGAGTTTAAGTGTACATACTTAAACTCAGTTTAAGTATGTCATGTGAACTTAGTTTAAGTATGTCATGTAAACTGAGTTTAAGTGTACATCTAAAAGTTCAACCTTGTTTAATCATTCTACGTAATCTCAGTTTAAGTATGTACATGTAAACTTAGTTTAAGTAGGTCATGTAAACTCAGTTTAAGTAGTTTACCTGAACCTACTTAAACTGAATTTAAGTTAACCTCAACAATGTAAATTGAAACTGTGCAGTTGAACAAGAAGAATAAAATTGAAACTGACATTATTGAAAAAGAAGAAGAAATTCACTTATATGAAATCGAGTATCAAGTATGAATGAAAGATGTTTTGATTCACTCTTTAATCTTCCACGGAGATTGATTGAACATCATGATTGTTTGATCGTTTGTGGGTGAAAGAGAGTGCAATTTTAGAGTGACAATGAATGAAATCAAAGTTTTAAGAGAATTTATATAAAAGGGTAATTTGGGTATTATTATAAATTTTTAAGAAAATTTGGGTGTAAACAGAAATATATGGGGTGTGAATAGAATGATTCTAAAGTTTTTATGTTCTTTGAAAACAATTAATGATACCGGTGATTTTCATTTTATTATATTGTTGTTTTAAATTAATTTGCCAATTAATCTATTTATTTTCATTTTACTGTGGCAGTTTTGGGAAACCATGACTATAGAGGTGATGTTGAAGCACAATTAAGCCCAATTCTAAGACAAAAAGATAGCAGATGGGTTTGCTTGAGATCTTTTATTCTTGATGGAGGTATTGATCCTTTTAAAAATATTTAATGCATGTTGCGTTTTGAATATTTCTTACAAAAAAATGATTTACTTTTAAGGTCCTCTAAATAAAAAATTTCTTTTTTTTATAGGAATTGTAGAATTTTTCTTTGTCGACACAACTCCTTTTGTAGAAAAATACTTTACGGATCCAGAAGAGCACACATATGATTGGAATGGCGTGCTTCCTCGCGAATCTTACCGTGCAGAACTCTTGAAGGTTAACTTTAACAATATATTGTCAACAAAAATACTTTAGCAAGCCATGGTTGGTATCATGATGAATTTACCGAAATCTCTGAGTAACTGTTATTTTGCAAGAGATATACCGAGTGTGTGTCATAGAGTTGTCATGGTAAAGAATAAATAATGTGTCACAAGGAAGGACTGCTATATCAATATGCACTAAGGCCAGGCAGAATGCCAATGCTTGCTTGAATCTTTTGAAAACTGACTCAAAAATTACCTCTCCAAGTCTAATTTAGCGTGAAACTCTAAATTAGCATTAATACATATTTTATTTCAGGACAATAATTATAGCTGACATTCTGGAATTTTTGTAGAATGTTGATTCAGCTTTGGTGCAATCCAAGGCAAAATGGAAGATAGTGGTGGGTCATCATACCATCAAAACTGCCGGGCATCATGGTAATACACAAGAGCTTGAGGAGCAGCTTCTTCCCATCTTAAAGGTAAATCAATCAGCTAAATTGTCATTCTCATATTTATGCTTTACATAAAGTTCAACATTCCTCATGTTTTTCACATGGCTTAGTGGGAGATACATGGTTATTAACATCTAGGAAAAATACATATGGTTTTATCAAAATTAACAAAACATATTAGTAATTTTAATGAGTAAATATTTATCAAATGACAATTAAATAATCTTAAAATTTTAATGAGTAAAAACGAACAGAGGGAACTCAGAATTAGCTCAGACCATAGCAAACCAATAACTATTACTATTGTTGAACATGAAAGTCTTTCAATTTTTAACCACTTTGTGCACTATTTTTCCAGTCAAACAATATTGATGCATACATCAATGGACATGACCATTGTTTGGAGCACATAATCGACAAAGAAAGGTAAGCATGTTTTATTATTACTTACTACTTGTAAATAATTAACATCAACATCATCACAGCTCAGAAATTGAAGCTTCTTTTGTTTGAATAAACATTGTAGTGGAATTCAATTTTTCACAAGTGGAGGCGGATCAAAAGCATGGAGAGGCGATATCAAGCCATGGGATCCGAAAGAATTGAAGTTGTATCATGACGGTCAAGGATTCATGTCTGTGCAGATCACAGAAAATAATGCTGATATTGTATTCTATGACGTTTTTGGCAAAGTTTTGCATAGATGGAACATAACAAAAGAAATGAGCGCAGCGGCATAGATACAATAGTCTAAATATATGCATATCATTTTAATTTTGTGAATGATATGTTAGCACTCTTGCGCCTTTGGACTTGTTATTATATTCATTATTATATATTTCCCGTGCCATTCAATTCAAGGGAAAGTGGATTATTGGATTGAGTTAAAATTATTCAACATCAAACACTTGAGCAACGGTCAAGCCTTAGGCTTCTTCTGAGTCCTGACTTGCACTATGGCATCAAAGTGCTTCAAATGAAGGGCAACTTTTGTTTTTGAAGAATGAAGGGAAACTTTGATAATATAGGCGTATTCTTTGGAACCTAAAGAGGGTTGTTTAAAGGCTTCCATGGTGATTTCGACTTTGATTATTACACCATCAACTAATAAATCATCAATTTAGTCCCTAAACTATCAACCTCTCACCAATTTGTCCCTTGAATATAAAAATATACAAAATAGTTCGTAAAGTATTAATACCTTACATATAAAAGTATACAAAATAGTTCCCAAAGTATATGAAATCAATCAATTTAATCTATGGTATCAAGATTTTGGGGACTAAATTGATGGATTTTCATATACTTTGGTGACTAAATTGACAAATTTTGTATAGAATATTTTTATAGTTTAGGAATTAGGACTAAATTTTAAGGCCTAAAATGATGGTTTATTACAACAAAGAGAGTGTCGACCAAAATAATTCTTGGGTGGACACAAAGATTTGAACGCTCTATTTGGTCACACACACAAAAAAGTAGACATGCTAAAATCATTTGAAAATTAATGATTATTTAATTGTTATTTTTTTTCTACTTTTTCCTTTTTATGTGGGTGTGACCAAATAAAGGGTTCAAATCTTTGTGTCCACCTAAGAGTTTCTCATGTCGACCTTTTGATAGTCAAAATAGAAAGAAATAGAATGCAGTCATTTCCAAACAATTCACTGAAATTGGCAAACTACTTCTGTGTCCTCTGAACAATTCAAACCCTTAATAATATTAAATCCAAAACAAAGAATACACTGCAAGCCATTTCTCATAATATTCAACTTTCAAATTTCAACTGCAGACTAAGAAGGAAGAAAAACACAAATTACTCGTCCTTAAACTAACCACAATGAGTGCGCTTTAAGCCGAAAGCTCCAAATATGTTTACTACACTCATTTGTGTACACATCATTGAATTTATCTATACCTTGAACTTATGAAAGCAGACTTAAGCATACATTCAAAATTCTCATCCCGGAGGCAAGAATTAACAGTAATAGGAAAAAAGTGAACCATCTGTAAAGCTCAAAGAAGGGCAACCAAATATCATTTTTGATGAACATCAACAAAGAATTTTTACGTCTGAATGCACAAATTCATACACAGATGGAATATTTAATCAGGCATACAATTTCGTAGACTTTTAAGTATCCGAAAATTTCATGACCAAAATGACAAATCCTTACAATTTCAAGACTAAATTCGTGATGTACTATTCATATATTTTGAGATTGATTTTAATACTTTAAAAGGTGATCATAATAAACTTGAGAGCGAAGACCCATGCTTCACAATTTTCTCGTCCAACAAGTTAGACCCTGTGTTATAATGAATTATAATGATAATAGTAGGCACTAACTAATGCCGGTTTGTTTTTCGTCAGCACGAAATTGAGCCAAGAGAAAATAACGAGATGAAATTGGACCTTCACCTCTAAATTTGATTTTATTTGGCCATTTTCTAACCCTAATGATAGGAAGAAAAATCCATTATGATACTAAACATGTACATAGAAGGCTTTAAACCCGCTATTGCGCGGGTTTGTTATAGACTCTCGATCAATATGCAACCATAACAGAATATATTTCCCGAGTAATAACTTAACATAATATATAGACTCTGTTATAAACATGGAGTACATAGATTCTATATTACGGCAACAATCAGGGGTGATTCCCTTCATAGCTATGGTGTAGCATTGGCTACCCCAAAAGAAGAAGAAAAACTTGAAAATTGGTATAGGTTTCTACTTAGCTACCCCATTAATATATTATTTGGCTACTCCAAACAATTTTGTTGGTTTAAAGAGAGATGATATTGCATAAATATTGATAATATATTTAGTTTAGTGTCAATTATGGATAAATTTAACTTATTACAACTCTATAAAGCTCAACTTTTATAAATAATTATTGTTTAACTTTTATTTTCTTCATTGTCGTTTCATTAAATATAAGTAAAAGTTATTGTAAATTTATTTTACTTATTGATTAAGTTTAATATATTAGTTTTTAAAATATATTTTATTTCTTTTTTATATTTGGCCCCATCGTAAAAATTGTACGAGCTTCGCCGCTAGCAACAATAATTACAGATGTTTCCTGAGTAATAAACAGAATATATGTTCTGTTTTCAAATGAGATTGAAATTACGGCAACCATAACAAAAACGTATAAATACGCATTCTTATTGTGAGGGTTAATTATTATAATATCTAAAAGTAGTTCATTTATGAGTTATTTTCAATTTGCTATGCGCCTGCTTCATTATAAATAGTTCAGATTCTAAATCACGGCAACCGTAATTACGGTCTTTTTATTTTAAATCAAGGAACCTTTTTAATTATTATAATTCCTCAAAGTAGTTCATTTGTGAGCTGTTTTCATTTTGCTATGCAACTGCTATATTCCATGGAGTACATAGATGCTAAATTACGGCAATCGTAACCACGAATATTTCACTGAGTAATTTAGTTCATATATTTTCTGTTTTCAAATGAGATTGAAATTACTGCAACGATAACAAACACACAAATAAGCATTTATATTATGTGGGTTAATTATTATAATTTCTAAAAGTAGTTCAGTTGTGAGCTCTTTTCAATTTGCTATGCACATGCTTCATTCCAGATAGCTCGTATGCTAAATCACGGCAACCGTAATTATGGATTTTCCTGACTAATATAGAATAATTAATTATCTGTCTTCAATTACGGTTGCAGTAAACATGTCAGAGGCCATTGAGGATAGAAAACACCATTATGCAGATCAACCTTTGTAAACCACAAACGATGGAAGTTGCAATGATGAATTTATATAAAAAGTAATAGCTTGCTTTCAAATATTAATTGAGAATACATAGTAGAACCAAATCTATTAGACAATTCAAAAGAGTAGGCATTAATCAATACAGCCAAAATTAAATGCAATATTATGCATGTTAAATTAAAAACGACAAACAGAATAAAAAGACCATAGATGAGTCTAATTGGGAACAAACAGAAAACCACATAATACATTTAAAAGAAACGCAGACATTGTGAAGTTGCATGACACAACCCTCGGCTCCTTAATTATAGATGCGTCGCATGCAGTAAGAACAATGTCATCTAATGACTCCACATGCTTAGAACCTCTCTTTAATTCCCATACTCTTGCTACACTTATCACAATAAATTTGGCCATTGATAATGGTAATCCTTGACGCACATTTAGTGCATGCACGATATATAGAACCACCCAGCATCGACCTCAAGCTCACATGTCTGTGCCAAAACATCTCCCACTCATTACTACTTATAAATCAGGCATTTACAGTTATATATAGTGTGTATGATGCAGGATGGATCTTACATAATTAAATGAAGCCGTATATGAAAAAGTAATAAACACCTCAGATGATTCAATCAAATCTTTGATAGTAATTCTCGGAGTAGCGAGCAAATCATCAGCCAAGGGAACAACAATAGGTTCAGTCATCTAACTAACTACCTGAGTAAGTTCCATGTTCACCTAATTCATTCTGCAGGAGCACAATAACACAACAATACAGTTATTCGATGTAAATTATAAGTTTTAAATGAATGGGTCATTTGCAAAACAATTAGAGCAGAGTGTAGACTACCTTTCTTCAAAGTGATCCTTAAACATAGGTAACAGATTCTTTCTCACACTTGCATGAATTTTCATGCCTTACAACAAAACCAAAGCAAACCAGATTGAATTAAATTACCGTATACTGAAAATAAAACACGAAGTAGTCCGTAAAGTGCAATGCGCGTATCTAAATCCCTTATATCAATTACAGACCGACTCTATTACCTCAGCATCCACCAATATCA
>Ga0228711_1001599_pt1 | contig 33665 bp, 34 predicted proteins | sample MedpolnodulmetaG_2_FD_177996 | JGI IMG/M metagenome (GOLD analysis project Ga0228711, IMG submission 177996) | Root nodule microbial communities from Medicago polymorpha collected in Santa Monica, California, United States - brown nodules | ecosystem: Host-associated > Plants > Roots > Nodule... | reverse complement strand
ACGGTCGTAGTCGGAAGTGGTTTCTTCGATCTGGGCCTTGATCTGGGCGACGCGGCCTTCGATGTCGGACTTCTGGCCGGCACCGTCGACGATCGTCGTATTTTCCTTGGTGATCGAAACCTTCTTAGCGCGGCCGAGCATGTCGAGCGTGACGCTTTCGAGCTTGATGCCGAGGTCTTCCGAGATCACCGTGCCGCCCGTCAGGATGGCGATGTCTTCGAGCATGGCCTTGCGGCGGTCGCCGAAGCCCGGAGCCTTGACGGCAGCGATCTTCAGGCCGCCACGCAGCTTGTTGACGACGAGCGTTGCGAGTGCTTCGCCTTCGACGTCTTCAGCGATGATGAGGAGCGGCTTGCCGGTCTGCACGACGGCTTCGAGAACCGGGAGCATCGCCTGAAGGTTGGAGAGCTTCTTCTCGTGCAGGAGAATGTAAGCGTCTTCGAGGTCGGCGACCATCTTTTCCGGGTTGGTGACGAAGTAGGGCGACAGATAACCGCGGTCGAACTGCATGCCGTCGACGACTTCGAGCTCGGTCTCGGCGGTCTTGGCTTCTTCAACCGTGATGACGCCTTCGTTGCCGACCTTCTGCATCGCTTCGGCGATGTCGAGGCCGATCTGCTTCTCGCCGTTTGCCGAGATCGTGCCGACCTGGGCGACTTCGTCCGAGGTGTTGATCGTCTTGGCCTTGGCGAGCAGGTCCTTGACGACTTCGGCGACAGCCAGGTCGATACCGCGCTTCAGGTCCATCGGGTTCATGCCGGCGGCAACGGCCTTCGCGCCTTCTCGAACGATCGCCTGGGCGAGAACGGTTGCAGTCGTCGTGCCGTCACCGGCAATGTCGTTGGTCTTCGAAGCGACTTCGCGGACCATCTGGGCGCCCATGTTCTCGAACTTGTCTTCGAGTTCGATCTCCTTGGCGACGGTGACGCCGTCCTTGGTGATGCGCGGCGCGCCGAACGACTTGTCGATAACGACGTTGCGGCCCTTCGGGCCGAGCGTCACCTTGACTGCGTCGGCGAGGATGTCGACGCCGCGCAGCATCTTTTCGCGCGCGCTGCGGCCGAACTTGACTTCTTTAGCTGCCATTTTGAAAGCTCCTGGTTTCGAAATTCCGGAACGGGTCCGGTTTCAAATTGCGGAAGTTTGAAGGGTTGCCGGCGATCAGCCGATGACACCCATGATGTCGGCTTCCTTCATGATCAGAAGGTCTTCGCCGTTGATCTTGACTTCGGTGCCGGACCACTTGCCGAACAGAATGCGGTCGCCAGCCTTGACGTCGAGCGGAACAACCTTGCCGCTTTCGTCACGGGCACCCGAACCGACAGCCACGATTTCGCCTTCCTGCGGCTTTTCCTTAGCGGTGTCCGGAATGATGATGCCGCCCTTGGTCTTTTCTTCAGACTCGACGCGGCGGACGACAACGCGGTCGTGCAGCGGACGGAAATTGCGGATATTTGAACGACCCGGTGGTGGTTGTTAGCACTCTTCACGCGAGAGTGCTAGCTCCGTGGCTGAGATATGCCCCGGCTGTCGTGCGCGTTCATTGGCCATTCGCAACGAGACAGGCCGATCGCATGCTGGGGATTGCCGATTACGATCCTCTTATGTCCGGATTGGGCATGCATCGCGGAAGCGTCCTTCATCTGGAGCTCGCGATTAGCGCCCCTCGCAACGAGAAGATGCCGAGCTTTGGTGCCAATGGAATAGAGGTCATTCAAGAGCCCCTCTTTCAGCCGGGTTCTCCTGCTCCGCCTTCGCCGTGGCATCGTTCGAAACATTCGGCTGCGGAACCGCACAAAGGGCGCCGTAACAAACCTTCTGACCCCTGTAGTTGGACAAGATCTGCAACAAATCCTCTAGCCAGCGCTGCTTTATGTTGTCCGGGGCTGGCAGTCCGTCCACTAGCTTGAGTGCGAGCTCGAGCAACTCCTCCGCGCGAGCTCTATGGCCGCTCTCATAGTAGTAGGGAGCGACCAACCGATAATAAGACGCCTTTACGTTGTCCTCCAGTCCTGTCAGTGCAAGGATGTGTTCGGAGAGCTCCTTGCCTATAGCGAGGCGCTCCACAGACGGAAAGTCCGTGTAATCATATGCTGGATTGAAGAGTTGGTACATCGCCCCCAACAGCCAATCTTCGGCGTTTCTGTCGGTAGCCTCGCGAACCAATTGCCGTAGTACGGGCAGGCCGGTCTGCATGTCGCGCATCTTGTGAAGCAACGTGTGGGCATGAGCCACGCGGAGTTGGATGCTATCTGGCAGCAAAGCGATGCCCTCTTCGATTGCCGAGAGCGCCGTCTTCCAATCCTTCAGCTTCACCGCCGCCGAGATCTTCGAAAGGAACACGCCTTCTCGCCCTTCGGCGATCCGCTCCCTGTCGGCGGCTTTTGCTTGATCGCTGCTGCGCCAGCTACCATCGAGCACTTTCGGCAAAACGTCATCGAGTTCCGCCGGATGACCAATAAAGGCGATGCAGCTGTCTCGGTCGACGACAAACGAGGACGGAATTCCGAAAGAAAAGCTCGCTTCCATCCAAAGCTTTTTCATTTCGCCTGTGCAGTCGAGCCCGACCCGAAAGTTCAATGTCGGGAACTTTTCCGTCAACCATGCGTCCAGATACGCTTTAACCTCATCAGCCGTTGCCGCCTCTTCATCTGCTGCGACTGCAACGACCTCAACTCCGTTGTCCCTGTATTTCTCTTGCAGCTGCATCAGATCGGGCATCGCCGACAAACATGGCCCGCACCAGGTGGCCCAAAATTCGACAAGGTACACTTTGCCGGGCTGGAATTTCGCGAGGGTCTGGCCGCGCACCCAATGCTGCACTTTCAGTGCAGGAGCCGGGGAGTTTGTTTCTAAAGACATAATTCTCTCCAAGTCGTTAGATTTCGCGACCCCGCGCAGGTTAAAGCGAGAATATCATGCGTCCATTGGGGCAAAACGCTTCGATGCCAACCAACACGCCCCGACAGCGACTCATATTTTCGAGCAAGGCGACTTAAGCTGCGATGGCTTCGCCTACCTTGCTGTCGTTATTGATCTCTGTTCCCGCCGGGTCACCGGTTGAGCAATGCAGAGCCGTCAACGGATGTCGTGCTCTGCTTATGACCGTGTGGCGGCGCAAGCCAAAGGACCGGGTGCTGATCCAATCGGACCACCCAGTTCACCAGCATGGACTGGGCCGCGTTCCTCACGCACCACAATCTGGTTCACTCGAGGTCGACGCGGCACTGCCATGAGAATGCCGTTGGCTGAGAGCCTTTTCAATCTTCTGAAGCGCGAACGGATACGCCGCAGGGGTCTACCGCTCACGCGATGAAACCCGCCAGGACGTGTTCGTTACATTGAGATGTTCTACAATCCAAATCGTAAGCACGTCAAAAACCGCATGCTGTCGCCCCCTGAGTTCGAGAAGCAGCAGAAAATCTAACCCGAGGGTGTCTACGGAACTCGGGGCTATTCAATCCGAGAAGCTGCCGGAAAGTTCATAACACCCTAAATTGCGAGCTCGATCAGTCCTAACTGCTCGGCTTCCTTTGCGGCAACCATTCTGTTCGAAGTTCCCATTCTTTTCATCGCAATCTTAACATGATAATCGACTGTGTTTGGAGAGATTCCAAGTATGGCTCCAATGTCCCAGGATGATTTTCCCTCCCGTACCCAAGACATACACTCCTTTTGTCTGGCCGTTAGGCTGGGAAGGTCGGCGCTCAAATCTAAACGCTCCACGACTTTGATGTGAAAAACGAGCGCAGCAACTTGCAGGCGGGCGATTGCGGAGTCGCTCAGACCGCTCGTTCCCGTTTGGACAAAGCTCATGGTCGCGGAAATGGCCCACGGCCACGGCAGCGGAATGGTCACACCTATCCTAAGGCCGAATTCTTTAGCCTCGTCGAAGATACGTCGTTCTCTATGACCTATGTTTGGGTCCTTGTACACGTCGGCCCATGTTAAAGGGGACCATTGAAGAGGGCCGGGCTTTATGCTTGGCTCAAGCATGTCATAGCCGCGTTCTACACAATGCTCCTGCCACACCTCAGGGTAAGTCAATAATTTCGGCAGCTTAATTCTGGAATTTCTTCGCATATTCTGAGCGTGCGTTGGAGCACCATAAGCAACCCAGCCGCAGTCGAAACTTTGCGCGAAAACAGCGATCTCCTTGAACATCTGATCTACGCTTGTTTTTCCACGAATCTGGTCCTGAAACAGGCCAACCGCACGGTCCTCCGATTGTCTTTTCATCTAGTAAACCTTTTACATCGGGCAAAAACTGATCGCGAGGTTCCGCCTGTCGCTTGGCTCCAGGACACCGCGGCCGCGAGCTTGTTTGTTCTCATCAGTCATATTTTTTCGGGCTGCATTTGGATGGTTGGTGGACTTTAGGCTTGCCTAATTCAGATCCGGTGGAGGTTCCATGAGAGTTTCATGGAGGCCACGCCTGTGAATTGGTCTCTGACCTGCACTGACTGGAGTTTTGGTAGATAGGTACCGGACACTTGGAATGGCCGACATAGGCGGCCGCGGTATCGTCGATATCCGCACCTACCTTCCGCCGGGGCGGCACTTGCCGGCTGATGAAGGTGTGGCGCAGAACGTGAATGCGAAACTGGCCATAGACCACAGGAGCAAGTCATGACGTAGATGCTGGAATACCCAACGAACCTGCCGCTTGGTAGGCGCTTGCCGGAAGGCGACGATGAGGAAAGTTGAATCGGTACGGACGCAGCGTAGCGCGCGGATGGCGTCGCCGCATCGGTACGTCGCCGTCTGTTGCGGCTGGGCCGCCCGCCGCTCAGCAACGCGACAATCTCCTTGTCGGTATAGATATGTGCTGGCGTCCCGCGCTGGTATGCTTTGCCGAATTTTGCTGGTTGCAAGTGGATTATTCCGTGAATCGAGATGTCTTTCATGCTCGACAAACGGCCGCAGCCCTTCGAGGTCGGATTGCCGACAGGACCTATAATGCGTGGGCCGCATCTCGCTGTTCTTCCGAGCCGTTTTGCAGAGTAGCCGCGAACCGCTGCAGGTCGATGACAATTCCTAGGGCGCTACTTACACGCAGCGCCGATCGAAGCTTCCCAATTCCTCCTGCGCAGTGCGGGATGGGTCCGCGATGCTACCAACCCTTGTCGGTTTACTGTTTGCAGTGGTCTGTGCCATTAGCTGTCACAGCAGAGGCAATCGGAAACATCTAGCGCCGCCCGCGATCGATGAATTGAAGGAAGGCACGAAATGTCAGGTCAGCCTGGAGTTCCACGGACCTGGACATAGGAGCACCAGCGCTGACCAACAAGACGCTCGCCGCCCTCCGTCCGCCTCGAGCAAAAGATGCTCATGGGCGTGGCCTCGAAGCCGATACCAACTTCTTTTTGCTGAACTTGTCCGAAAGGGGGCATCGTGAGAGCCTTGAACATTTCCATCGTTGGAGCCACCGGTGCGGTCGGAGCTGAACTGATCAGGCTGCTTGAGGTAAGCCGAATTCCCGTCAATCGATTGCGGCTGCTCGCGTCCCGCAATTCGGCCGGTCGCCAGGTGAGATTTCGCGATGAGATCTGCTTCGCGGAGGCACTTGACGAAATCGGCGATCTTGAAAGCGACATCGCATTCCTTTGCGCCGGCGGCGCCGTGAGCCTCGAATGGGCACCCCGGTTCGCGGCCCAAGGTGCGCTGGTGATTGACAACTCCAACGCCTTTCGGATGGACCCTGACGTACCACTCGTCGTCCCTCAGGTAAACCCGAGTGCGCTCTCGGATCGCCCACGCCGTGGAATTGTGGCAAATCCAAATTGTTCGACCATTCAGCTGGTCCGAGCGCTAAGACCACTGGCCACTGCATTGGATGTTCGTCAGATCATCCTGGCCACCTATCAGGCCGCCTCGGGCGTCGGCCTGATGGGGATTGATGAGCTACGGAACGGGACCAGCGCTGCATTGGAGGGAAGCTCGGGACCACCCGCGGCGCGTTTCCCTGTGCCACTTCCATTCAATGTCATACCGCAAATTGGCGAGATCGATTTGGAGGGGGTTTCGCTTGAGGAGCGCAAGCTGGCTCAAGAGGCACGAAAGATCTTGGCCATGCCTGACCTCCGGTTAACCTCCACTTGCGTTCGGGTTCCTGTGGAGAACGGCCATTCCGAGGCGGTATACATCGAGTTTGAAAAGCCGGTTCGCCTCGAACAGGTTCATCAGCTGCTCGCGCAAGAAGCAGGTGTTCGGCTGTATGCGGACGGAATTCGAGAAGGGTATCCGACACCGCGCTTCCTCACATATCCTGAGGATGTCCACGTCGCGCGGGTGCGCAGCAATCCCCAGAACCCGCGCGGGCTCTGGCTCTGGGTAGTCGCAGACAACCTCCAGGTCGGGGCCGCGCTCAACGCACTCCTTATCGCACAGCTTGCAATAGCGAACCGGGTGATTGGAAAATGATAGTGACCATTCTCAAGTTCGGCGGCTCAAATTTTCTGGGTCCGGAGGGCTATGATCGAGTTGCTCGGCATCTCGCGCAGAGGCGGGCGGCCGGCGAGAACAAGATCATTGCCGTCGTCAGCGCCATGAAGGGAGAAACGGACAGCCTGAAAGCCCAGATGCTCGCGGTCAATAAGGAAGCGTCACCCTCGAACCTCGATGCGGCACTGGCAATCGGAGAAATGAAGAGTGTCTGTCTGTTGGAAGCTGCCGTCAGCCGGCTTGGGATTTCGGTGACGTCCTTGAACGGCTACGGCCTCGGAATACGAACGAATTCCGACTTCGGCCGGGCCACGGTGGAAAGTGTGGACCCTCGGCGAATTCGGAGTGCTTTGCAGGAGCATGACGTAGTCATCGCCGCGGGCGCGCAAGCCATCGATCAGTCCGGCAGGGTGACGTTCCTCGGTAGAAACACTTCTGATCTGACAGCTGTCGTTATTGCGTCGATGCTGGAAGAGCACGCTTGCGAAATATACTCGGATGTTCCGGGTGTCTCTACGGGAGATCCTAATATTATCCCAGAGGCGCTACTGATCCCGGAGATTGGCGATATGACAATCGCAAGGATGTCGCGATACGGGGCAAAGGTACTGCACCATGGCGCGGTGGAGTTCGCCGCAAAGTACGGGGTCACCATCTTCTGCGAATCACTCACCAATGATGGCGTGGTCACGGGGACAACTGTGACAGGCCATGGGGACGCGCGTTCGGTGACAGTGGCTCGCGACGCAGTGGTGATATCGCTCGCAAGCGTTGCCGAGCGCGACAACCTCCGCGCGCTTCTTGATCAACACGGCATCACGACGATCGATGTCAACCGAAACGACAGGCCCGGCCTCTGCGTTATGAGCGATATTGATTTTGCCAAGCAGCTTGTCGCGAGAACGTGCACTCCCTCGATCTCCATCCAATCAACAACGGCTGTAACCGAGCTAGATTCTTCAGTCTTATGTGTCACTTCCACGGCGATTATGAGCGCGCCCTTTCGCTGGCGCGAAAGCTCCACGAACAAAACTGTCTCGGGTGACTACCTAAACCCGTTTAAGCCGCGAGCAGCCAAGCCACCTCTGTTCTGCGAAGAGCGGAGAGCCACCGTCTGCCAGGTCGGCACCTAACCGATCATCAGATCGACGCCTATGAAGGAGAAGAGCTCAAGGTCGCGGCCGCCGCGAAGGCGTCGCTCAGTAGAGCAATGACCTGTCGCATCGAGAAAAATCCGCGACTGCCGTCACAAGTGAAGCCACCGCGCGGCTGGCCACTCCCGATCCGCTCCTGAAGGCGGCACCCAGATTAGCGCCGTCGCCGTCTTCGAAAGGATGTTGCACTAGGGGTACCCAAACCTCCAACGCCAAGCCTCCTTCGCTATCGGTATCGATAATGGTGGCGTCGCCGTGATGGAGGCGTGCTATCGCCCTTACAATCGAGAGGCCAAGACCAGAACCGCCGCAAGTGCGTGCTCGCGAGTCGCCGCCGCGCCAGAAACGGTCGAACGCTCTAGCCTGCGCGTCCAGTGGCATACCAGGACCTGTGTCCGAACAGCGCATCCCAGCCCGATTCTCGGCCGTGAAGGTTTGGACGACGACGGTACAGCCGGGTGCGTAGCGGCAGGCATTGTCGAGTAGCGCGAGCAGCACTTGCCGCATTCTTCTCGGATCGGCGAGCACAACTGCGCGGCCGAACTCTCGCTCTATCGTGATACCGGCACTCGCCAGCTTCTGCTCCATCGAGGATATCACCACCTCAGCTTCCATCGTAAGGTCGACCTCTTCGAGATCAATTTCCAGCGTCCCGGCGTTCGCCAAGTCAAACGTTCGTAGATCCTCGACCATCCCGGTCAGATCCTTGACTTGGCAAATCAGGAGTTCGTACAATTCTGAGCTCGGTTCGACCACACCCTCGGAAAGGCCCTGAAGACTGCCGAGCAATACGGTCAAAGGCGTTCGCAACTCATGCGCAGTCGCTGAGTTCGAGTACTTGAGCTCTTCTTCCGCTCTCTCCAGGCGGGCGGCCATGGCGTTGAAGTCTCCAATTAATGCCTCAGCCTCGGAAAACGAGCTGTGGGTCGCTTTGGCACGCGCTGAGAAGTCACCACTGGCGATCGAACGGACTGCAGTTGCAACGGCTTTCAGAGGACGCATGATCTTATGTGCAAGGCGCCAACCAACAACGACGCTGGGAATAAGCCCGATCAAAAAAAGTATAATATAGAAGTACGATGCATAAGTGTCCGATATATCCCCTGGTTCCATCTCAAGCCACTCCACCATTAAGACCAGAAGTACGGTCGAAAGAATGACGGTGACAAAGTCTACCAGTGTCAGCACGCAAATGGTGCGTATGATCTGTGCATTCAGGCTTCTAGCCATGTTTTTTGTCCAGTCGGTATCCGATACCGCGTACGGGGACCAAGTCAACGCACGCGCCCGCGTCATTTAATTTGCGTCTCAAATTGTGCACATGCGTATTGACGGTCGTTTCAAGCGGCGTATTCTCGGTAAAGCAGGCATCGATGAGTTCCGCCCGCTGGATCGCGCGGCCGGGGAATTCAGCCATTCGGGCAAGCAGCCTGTGCTCCGACATAGTCAGCGACAGCTTTATTACGCCGGTCGGATGGTCGACGCATGCGGTGCATGCGTCCAGGTCCACTACCAAATTTTCAAAGCGAATCAGCCGACTGGCACCGCGAATACGGCACCTACGCAGCGTCGCCTTGACACGTTCTACCACCACCCCCGGATGTCGGAACGGCTTGATGATGTAATCATCTGCCCCGAGCCGAAAGCACTGCAACTCGTCGACCGGATCGTCCCGTGCTGTTACCACAATGACCGGCGTATCGCTTTGACGTCGAATTCCATTCAGTACGCTAAAGCCGTCCTGGCGGGGCAGCCCGATGTCGAGAACGACTAAATCGGGCTTCAGCACTTGAAAGTTTGCAAGGCCCTGAGTTCCATCGGAGGCATTAGAGGTCCGGAAACCTTCTCGCGAAAGATACTGCTCCATTAGGTCGCGGATTTGCCAATGGTCTTCGACGACGAGGATCAATTGGTTATTCACGGCTTGCTCCCTAACAAAAGATCTAAAGAAACTGTTACGGCCCGCAGGTCAACCATAAGCGTGAGGTTATCCGGGTCTTATGTGCTGAGTATGTGGGATGACGTGTCCACCAGGGAAGCGGCGGACACGAGGTTGAGATCTGTCTGAGAAAACACGCCGAACGTGTTCAGCCTCCGCTTTCGTTATTATCTAGTATTACCTTTATACATCGAGCGAAAAAAAATGGTCGGGGGTAGGCCACAGACATCGCTGTCGTGGCGATATTTTCCGGGCTGCATTCGGGTGGGTGTTGGATCGCGCCTAGATTGTTAACCAGCCTACAAAACTGCACGCCAAAGACCCTGGTTGTTCTACTATTCGAGTAAGGTTCTGTTTCATCATTGGTGCCGCCTTGTTAGCGTCTATTCTACCGGGAAAGGTTCAGGTTCAATGGAGGCCGCATGGAGGGTTAATGGAGGGAGAGCAAGCCACGTGTAGGTGAGGAGCCTCACCTCGGTCAGGCCGAGTTTGCTTGGTGTATTGGATTTTAAGCTGCCATGCGGGCGACGTCCCTTGTATCGGTTGAGCCTTTGCGGCAGTCCGGCGGCGCGGCAGGTCCGACGTTGGATATGCGACGGCATAGCCCATTCCCTCAGCGCGGTCTGAATGAAGCGCTCGGCTTGGCGTCTCTTTGGCGTAGGGGTCGGCGTGCGGACGTGCCTGAGACCGTGTTCGCGACAGGCGCGCGCCTGCCTTTGAAGCATAACAGGGTCCATTCATGGCGCGCTCAGCGAGGCTGGCACAGTAAGCCAGCGCCGCGGCGCTGCGCGTCTTTTTCGTTCCGCAATATCTTGGACAATCGTCCGGTTACCAGCAATGTAGGCGAAGCCCTCGCAAGTCCGTGCGAGCGATGCGAGGAATGGCATGATCGTCGGGGGCCAACGACTGCCGATCCTCATTGCAACGCGGCCGGTGGACTTCCGCTGTGGGCAACAGGCGGTGGCTCTGATGGTGCAGACCGAGTTGAAGCTCCAATCGCATTCCGGGGTGACGGTGATCTTCCGGTCGAAGCGCGGTGATCGCCTGAAAATCCTGGTGTGGGATGGCACCGGAATGGTGACATGGAAACTTTGCCTGGCCCAAGGCTCAAGATGGGACGATGCGTCTTTCCAGGGGTCAATATGAGGCTTTGTTCGAAGGTCTTGACTGGCGACGGGTCATGGCGCGCAACGGGTGACCGCGCCGTCGGCGGCAGGGTGAATATCTGGCCGTCTTTGCATTGTTTTATTTGGATTTTTTGTGCTGCCTTGCTATAAGGCCGCATGTCGTCACCCCTTGATCGCAGCCTGTTTCCGAACCTTCCGCCAGAGGGGTGAAGGCGTTTGCGGCGATGCAGTTCGAGCTGTCGGTCGAGCGTGCTGCACGTCAGCATGAGCAGGCTGTGGTGGCCGAAAAGGACGCGTTCATCGCCGAGTTGAAGGAACTGATCGAGAAGCTTGAAGGGCAGGTTCACGACTATCGGCGCACGAAGTTCGGGCCGAAATCGGAAAAGCTCGATCCGGCCCAGATGGAACTGGCGCTGGAAGACCTTGAAACGGCGATTGCCGAAACACAGGCGCGGATCGCCGCCGTCAAGGAAAAGATCGAAGCCAGCGCATCCTATCCGGAAAAGGCCGCTCCTCGCAAAGAGCGTAAGGCCCGTGCACTGCCCGACCACCTGCCGCGGCTCGAGAGAGTGATCGAGCCCGAGAGTATTTTGCGGCAACATGGTCCGGATCGGCGAGATCGGGCGGAACGGCTCGACCGGATTCCGGCACGCTACGAGGTGATCGTCACGATCCGCCCGAAATACGCCTGCCCCAAGGGTCGAACGGGCATCGTCCAGGCCAGAGCGCCGGCGCATCTCTTGGAAGGGAGTTGGCCGGCCGAAGCCCTTCTGGCTGAGATTGCCGCCTCCAAACATTCCGAACATATGCCGCTCAACCGGCAGGCCGAGGTCATGGCGCGACACGGGGTGCCGATAGACCGCACGGTCCTGGCCGATTGGCTTGGGCGCACGGGCAGCGAAATCGCACCGGTGGTAGACCACATGGCTGAACGGCTGCTGTGGGAAAGCACGCGGCTCTATGTCGACGAGACAACAGCTCCGGTTCTTGATCCGGGGCGAGGCAAGACGAAGACCGGTTATCTCTGGGGCGGGATCCGCCAGTTTCTCATTGACGAACGATGCGATTCCGAAATGATCGAGCGCATTATGGCCGACGAGGTAAAGCGCAACCGCTAGCTAAACACCTGCGCCTCGAGCAGAAGTGCGCTCGCCGGACGCTCACGCAGGAGCTTCGATGGCTTTATGATCGTCGCGACCTCGACGAGGCGAAGGCCGATCTCGCCGCCTGCCTGGGAAAATGGTCGGTCCGCTATCCGCGCCTGACCTCCTGGGTCGAGGAAACCATCGAGCAGACGCTACGCTGAGGGGCAGACCGGTCGATGCCCTGCGCTCCGGCGGTCCAAAATCGTCTCTGTCACGCCTCGTCCAAATCCTTCGGCTCATAAAGCAACAAACGCACAGAGCGCGGCCTCAGAGCTGCCTAGAAGGGACGACGCAGGCAGCTCTGAGGCCATCACTCGAGCGAGCGGCAGACGAGGGTGCCGCTCGGGGTGACAACGCCAACATGCACCGAAGGATCCGCTCGGTCATTGGCTTTGCCTTCAACGAGCCAGACTAAGGTCCGATACGTGCTTGGGTTCTTCGGTGAGAAACCCGAGTCCGCCGAACCAAGGCATGCCGGAAACGTTACTTGTCCCAATGACTGTAGGAGCAGGACTATGAAGATCGTAACCTTAGCAACCGCCGCTTGCGTGGAGCGTACGCTAAACCGCCTGTTGCTCCAGATGTCCGGACTTCAATTTCGGCATGGCATGGTTTTCCGGAACCGCCCAGAGAGAGCGGTAATAGACTCGCTCTCTCCTGTAGTTGGCTAGGATCTGCAGCAAACCCGCTAGCCATCGCTGCTTAACGTTGTCCGGGAAAGGCAGTCCGTCCACCAGCTTGAGTGCGAGCTCGAGCAACTCCTCCGCGCGAGCTCTATTGCCGCTCTCATGGTAGTATTGAGCGACCAACCGATAAGAAGACGCCTTTAGGACATCATCCAGCCCTGTCAGTGCAAGGATGTGTTCGGAGAGCTCCTTGCCCATAGCGAAGCGCTCGACAGACGGAAAGTCCGTGTAATCATGCGCTGGATTGAAGAGTTGGTTCATTGCCTCCAACAGCCAAACTTCGGCGTTTCTGTCGATAGCGTCACGAACCAATTGCCGTAATACGGGCAGGCCGGTTTGCATGTCGCGCATTTTGTGAAGCAACGTGTCGGCACGAGCCGCACGGAGTTGGATGCTATCTGGCAACAAAGCGCTGCCCTCATCGATCGCCGAGAGCGCCGTCTTCCAATCCTCCAACTCTATCGCCGCGCGGTATCTGTTGCCGATCGAATCCATTAGCGCTTGTTCTCGCCCTTTGGCGATCCGTTCCCTTTTGGCGGCTTTTGCTTGATCGCTGGTGCGCCACGAGCCGTCAAGCACTTGCGGCAGAACGGAATCGAGGTCCGTCGGACGACCTATAAAGGCGATGTGGCTGTCTCGGTCGATCACAAACGAGGTCTGAATTCCGGAAGAAAAGCTTGGCTCCATCCATAGCTTGTTCATTTCGCCTGTGCAGTCGAGCCCGACCCGAAAGTTCAACTGTGGGAATTTCTCCGTCAGCCATGCGTCCACATGCGTTTGAACCTCATCAGCCGCTGCCGCCATTTCATCTGCTGCGACGGCGACGACCTCAACTCCCCTGTCCCTGTATTTCTCTTGCAACTGCATCAGTCCGTGCATGAAGGTCGCACATGGTGTCCACCAGGTGGCCCAAAAGTGGACAACGTACAATTTGCCGAGCTGGAAGTTTGCCAGGGGGCTGCCACGCAGCCAGTTCTGCACTTTAAGTGCAGGAGCCGGAATATCCATTAGTAGAACCATAATTCTCTCCAAATTGTTAGATTGCGCGACCCACCGCGCAGGTCAAAGCGAGAATATCATGCGTCCATTGGATCGAACCATTCGGTGCCAATCGATCACGCCCCAAACATCAACATAGACCCATAATTCGAGCGAAGCCGCACTGTTAGATCGTACTCGCTTAGGCTTTCGCCTACCATGCCACGTCTATGCCGCACCGCGGGTGTGTCCTTCTTCTTGAGCTCGGCTGCCACGCCTCGTTCGCCTTTGGTGTTGATTGGAGGCGTCGCCGCCATGGGCGCGTGATATCGCTCCTACAATCGGCAGGCCAAGACCAGAACCACCGCTGAAGCTTGCTCGCGAGTAGCCCCGCCGCGCGAGAAACGATCGAACGCTCCAGCCTGCGCGTCCGCCGGCAGACCAGGACCGGTATCCAAACAGCGCATCACAGCCCCCGATCTTCGCTCGTGCAAGTTTCGACGGCGGTACTCCAGGTGCATAGCGTCATGCATTCTCGAGCAGGCGGTGCAGCGCTTGCCGCATTTCACCCCGGGCCGTAGCAGTACTGCGCCCTAAACTTCCGCTTGTCGTGATGCCCGCACTTACACAATGCCGCTTTTTCAAGGAGATTACCGCCTCAGCTTCCGCCGTTAGGTGGGCCTCTTCGAGATCAGTGTTCAGCATTCGTAGTCGGCTCCCTCCAGGCGTTCGGCCATCGCGCGCTGAAGTCGACAGTCCATCGTCCTCGAAAACCAAGGTCCGCATCAAAGCCATTTGCATTTGTAGCTATCCATTGACTATGACCGATCAAAGGTTCCAAATTATGGTGAAAAGGCCACTAGTGACTGAACGCACACGGCGAGAATGATCTTGGTAGTTATTGGCCATGTTGATGGGTCAATGCGTATCCGACGCCGTGGCGGGTGTCCACGTAATTGGCAATGCCTGCGCCCTTTAGCTTGCGTCTTAAATTGCAAATGTGATTATTTATGGTCGGTTCGAGCATCTCGCTCTCGGGAAAGCACGCTCCGATGAGTTCCCCACGCGTAAACACTCGACCGGGGGAACTAGCCATATGCACGAGCAGCTTGTACTCCGCGGCGGTCGGTTTTAGCTTTATTTCACCGGTCGGATCGTCGACGCATGCGGTGCGTGCGTCCAGGTTGATTGTCAACTTCCCAACACGGATTAGCTGATTGGCAGCACCCCTCCGCAGTACCTTTTTGATACGTTCTGTCACTACGTGGTTGTTGTACGGCATGCGTATGAAATCATCTGCCCCTTGCTGGAAGCACCGATACTCAGTTTTCCACGAGTTCCACGCTGACGCCATAATTACCGGCGTTTCGCTGTCAAGCCGAATGTCAAACAGTAGCTCGAAGCCGGTCTGTCGGGGTAGCTCGTCTTTGATAAATACAAGATCGGGCTTCAACAGCCGAAAGCGGGAAAAGCCCACGACGCCGTCGGCGGCACAGTCGGTCCGGAAACCTGCTTGCAAAAGGTGCGCCTCTAATGAACTGCGGAGCTCCTCATTGTCTTCGACGATGAGAATTAACCTCTTCCCCACGGCTATGCTCCATAACAGTCACCGAAACTAGAGAACGCGTTGCGGCCATCGATCAACCGTAAGCGCAAAATCTTCGGCACCTTCTCTGTTGAGTGCGCTGGGCACGAGTGTCGACCAACGAAGTGGCGGACACCACTTTGTGAAAGTTGATCGCGCGAAGACCGCCGGAAAGCTCATAACAAACCCAAATCGCGACTCGACCACTCCTAGCTGCTCTGCTTCCCTTGCGGCAACCATTCTGTTCACAGTTTCCCCTGTTTTTTCATAGCAATATTAATATGACTAATCGTGAAACATGCAGCCGCACGCTCAATTTCTGATTGCGCTATTTTACATGCCTTTGTACTTCGGACTAAGAACCGATCGGGCGGTTCCACCTGTCGCTTGGCTACTGACATCGCGGTCATGACGTTGTTCGTTTTCATCAGCCTTATTTTCCGTGGATGAGTAGGGGGCCTAGTAGCCTTCCCTAATCCAGATTCCATGGAGGCTTCATGGATGGAGAACAAAAAGACCTCTAGCAGGCTGTTGAAAAAGGCCCTGGCGTGAAGACTTTGGTCGTGATTCATTGGCTTTGTCGAGATTCGGAGTTGATGGATGCGCGGCGGCGATGTGAGGACGGGTCAACTCTTCAGTTATGTCGATCTGGAGGATCGTGTTCGCTGTGATCATCCGCTGCGGGCAATCCGGCAGATCGTGAACGACGCGCTCGTTTTGCTGGAACGGGAGTTTGCAGCGCTCTATTCACCGATCGTCGGCCATCGATCGCGCCTGAGAAGCTTCTGCGTGCCATGCTTTTGCAAGCCTTCTATTCGATCCGTTCTGAGCGGCTTTTGATGGAGCGGCTGGAACACGACCTTCTGTTCCGCTGGTTTGTGGACATTGGCATTGACGATCCAGCTTGAGACCATTCGGTGTTTCGAAGAACCGCGACCGGTTGCTAGAAGGCGACATCGCCGCGAAGTTCCTGGGTGCGATCCTTTCGCAGCCCAAGGTAAAGCGGCTGCTGTAAACGGACCACTTCTCGGTCGATGGCACGCTGATCGAAGCCTGGGCGTCGATGAAGAGCTTCAAGTCGAAGGACGGCTCGGGCGAACCACCATCGGATGGCGGCGGTCGGAATGTGGAAGCAGATTTTCATGCGAAAGCCGTTCCAAGGAGACGCATGTTTCAACGACCGACGTCATGCTCGCCTTCGCCATAATGGCGGTGATCCGATACCGCGCCAATGACGTGACGCCCCAAAAAAGACCGCGGATGCCGACCATCAGGATTTGATCCGCTGGTCTATCCAGAAAGTCCGGCGCATCGCCATCAGACTCGCCCAGTGTCGCATAAACCCCGCCTACGTCATCGCATGGTCATGCTGGAGGCGCGCCCATCAGGCGGCCGCTCGCGAGCTCACCTGAAAACTAAATGCGACTGTAATACTAGCCCTATAGCCCCGACTTCAACCCGAGCGACAACGTTTTCTCAAAGCTCAAGGCGCTTCTGATCGCAACGGCCGAACGCTCCGTCGACGCCCTGTGGAGCATCGTTGGGGATATCCTTCCAATCGCAAGAGTGTGCGAACTACTTCGCAGCAACAGGATAGGACCCGGATTGAACAGAACGTGCCTTAGAAAGCGAGGTGCTTTCGCCAGACGGCGTCATGCACCGCTGCTTACCTTACACTCCGCGATGATGGACGCGTCGTCCCAACTCGTCCTGCGCCGCGCGGCATGAGGATGCGATCCGGATACGAGTGGAAACGCACTTCCAATCCGCGATACTACCGACCCTCGTAGCTTACGGTCTTCAGTGGTTTGTGCGATTTACTGAGCAGTTCCGGCCAACGTCAATAAAGGGGATGCACCGTTGCGAGATTGTTAGGAAAGCACGTTTGCGGCGGTGCGGCATAGACATGGTGTGACAAGCGAAAGATTAAGTCGCCTCGTGCGACATATCGAGTGCTGTTGATGATGTTTTGGGGCGTGATTGTTTGGCATCGAAGGGTCTGGACCCAATAGACGCGTGATATTCTCGCTTTAACCTGCGCGTTGGGTCGCGCAATCTAACAACGTGGAGAGAATTATGTTACTAAAAATGGATTCCCCGGCTCCTGCACTTAAAGTGCAGAACTGGCTACGTGGCGGCGTACTCTCGGTATGGAAATTTCGCGCGCGCAGAATGCGTCAATTGCGTACGAATATGGCTGTGAACCTCTCTCCTTGATAATTGAATCGTCCCGATGGCGAGGCTTTCGAAGCCACCTTCGCTCCGTCGTGAGCATGAACGTTGAACATCACCGGGCGACTGCGCCGAGTCACTTGTCAGAGGTTATAATGAACAAGAACGTAGATTTCAGAGTCGACACCAGGGCAGGAAGCTTGGGACACAAATGCGTGTTGCCGCTTGCTTTTTTTGGTGGCAATCCCGTTGTACCAAAGGGCAGCGTAACACCGTGGCCCGCACCTAAAAAGAAACATTTGGATGCTCTCGGAACGGTCGTAGGTAGCGGGAAATATCATCGCGTGAACCATCCCGTGGTTTCGAGGGTAGAGCAAAGTCTTGGAAAGTGGACTGGTAATTGGACCGTCCGCGCAGTCGGCAGTGGAACTGCTGCCGTCCATGTGGCACTCGACTATTTCAAAACCCGAGGCAGTCGGGTCATTACAGGTGCGCTGAACTGGCCGGGCGCTGTTGGCCCGATTTCCATCAGCGGCCTTCAACCCGAGTTCGTAGACGTCAATTTGAACTTAGCAGGACTCGACCAGCACGCCGCCGCCGGCCGCCTAGGCAACAGCGAGGCTGCGGTCCTAATCACCCATCTCTTTGGCAACAATATTCTTGTTCCCGAATTGCGAAAAGCGGCGCGGTCGCAAGGCGTTGCTATAATCGACGACATTTGCCAATCGATCGCGGCGTCGAAGAATATCGCCGATGGTGAATATCTTGATAGTGATGCTCTTGCGTTATCCGGCAACGGAGCAAAACATCTAGGTGCAGGCGAACTGGGATTTGTTCTCAGTAACGATACTGATCTGATCGACCATGTCGACAATGTTTCGCTGACAAGTTCTTCTCGCAACGGCGCCCGAGTGTTTTCGCCCAACTCGCAAGGCTACAACTATCGGCCAAATGTGTTCTCTGCGGCGGTAGCGGCCTCCCGCATCGATGGTCTGGATAAACAGTTGGACAAGCGCAGAACAAACGCGATCGTGCTCTGGCATCTGATTGGCGATCTTCCCGGACTTCTACCACTTTTTAACCCATATGATCGTCACCAATCGTTGCTGAACTTTCCAGTTCGTATCGACCCCGAGGCTCTTGGGTTGCCGCCTGGCCCACAGTCAAGAGATTTCATGGTGAAGTTGCTTCACGCCGAAGGCGTTCCCGTAAGGGTATGGCTGACAAAACCAGTCTTCGAGTTTCTCCCCGAAGTCCGTAGCAAATGGAACAGCGCGGATTTTCCGAACACGGTGAAACTGCTGGATACAATGTTTTACGTATCGGAGATCGCCCCGCCGAATAATCCCGATGTGATGAAACTTTTTGCCGACGCTTTCCACAAAGTCTGGGAAGCCTTGCCGTTCGTAGCCGGACGAATGTCCGAAGTGACGGCAGAAGCGTAACCTAGTTGAGCGGGTGATGACATCATGCGGCCAGTTATCAAGGGGTTTCCTGACTACGGCGTTTCGGTCGTTGTCAAGTTCGGCGGCAGTCTAATGAAAAATCTGCAGTCATGTAAGGACGCTTTGGCGGAACTTGAAGATTTGCGCCGAAGCGGCCATCGGATCTTGATCGTTCCGGGCGGTGGCCTCCCAGATAAAGCCATCGAGTCGGTGAATGCTACGCATCCCTTTGAGCATTTTACCGCACACCACGCCTGCGCGCTGGCACAGGACCAAACTGGATATATGTTGGCCGATGCCGCGCTTTCATTCGGCCTCGTCGCCACCTCCTCACTCGGCGAATGTCGGCAGATTCTCAACGAAGATAGAATACCCGTACTTCTCCCCTCGCGAATACTCTTTGCTCTCGACCCGGTTGAGTGGAGCTGGGATGTCACCTCAGATGCCGTTGCAGCATGGGTTGCGTGGCTATGCGGCGCTCAACGACTCGCGATTTGGACCGACGTCGACGGTGTATTTCGGGATGGCGCAACCCACGACACCGATGCGCTCATCCGCGAGATCACTTCGAAGAAACTTGCGTGCCTCGGCCACACATCAATCGATATGTGCGCAGCTCAATTTATGGCCGCGAGAAATCTTGCTGGCGCAGTACTGAACGGCGCGTTTCCTGATCGAATGCGTGCGTGGCTAGAGGGTAATAACTTTGTCGGCACGCGCATAATCGCATCCTGATCCGTCTAATTGGTTTCAATGTCTTGGAGCTTTCTAATGTCCCACTTGGGCTTGACGGTCTATGGGCCGGAGGTGGCCAAATCCGGCCTCACGGATGACCTTGATTTCTTTATCCAGGGAAAAACCAGTCTTACTATCAAGGAGCGCTTCTTCGCCATTCACAGCCGAGCATCGATTGAGGAGTTCTATTCCATCACTGGTTCGACAGTTGGAAAGCATTGGCCGATCGTGCTCGATCTTTTCGATGCACGTCCCGCCTGCGTAACAATTTGGGAGGGACCACGGGCATTGCCGCTGCTGATCGCCACTAAAGGCAAGACGCAGCCGGCTGAGGCCGCCCTCGGTACAGTGCGAAGCCGCTTTTGGTGTGACAATCCCGTAACGAACCTCATACACGTCAGCGATGACGATGCTGTGATGGCAGAGGAGCTGAAGATCTTGAGTCGTGCCTCGGTTGGAAGTGAAGAAGCTGGGTGGCGTAACCTAGACACCGGTGGGCTCGCGCATTCGTCTTTCGAAACACTTTTAACGTTGCTTGGTCGACCTGCGTCAACGCGTTGTAGTGCCAAACACGCGCGCGATGACGCGCGCGAGCACGCCCGTCAGGCCATTGAAGAGGCCAAGGTTCTCGCTGTGGCAGAAGGTCTGCATCCCGTGGTGAAGGCCTATCTTGAAGGCGACCCGGCCGGTCTTCGTGGCCTCCTTTGTCAACATACTAATGTTTCGGCCTGGGACCAGTTGATGCTCGAAGCAGGCCTGTTTGGGATGCCCTATTGGAACTCTGTTTTGCGGTCAGCGATGCCGGCGAATGCGGGAGAAATGCAATGATCTCAGAAGCGCTCCGAAGAGCATTCACGGCAATTGCTCCCAACCGATCGCATGACAGCTGGATTGCGGGAAGCTGCGTTCTTGCAGGATTGATCGATCGGGCACCAAATGATGTGGACATCCACCACGTGAGTATGATGGCGTTCACTAAGGCCTTCGATGATGATATCCATGCTATGGTCACGGCGAATTTCACGTTGATTTCTCTTCAGGAAAGCGCCTCCGAATGGGAAGCTGTCCTGATGCATTCAAGCGGCACCCTGACAATGAACTGGGTCCTAGAGCCGCAACGGCCACTGGTAATTATCGGCGATCCGCTCATGGGTTTTCGCGCAGGCATCTCGGATGTCGTGACCCGAAAAATTGGGATGGCAAGAAACGACCGTCTTCAAAAGCATAAAAGTGATCTTTATGCGCTCTTAAGTCAGGGTACGAAAATCACTGACGAACTAGATCCACGTCAACTGGCTCTGGCGCTGTTCGATTTGGACTCCAAACTCTGGCACATGGACATCGCGAAACTACCCTCACACCTTGAGCTCGAACTGTTTCGGGCATTGGTGACAGACATCACCGGTTTCAAAGACATTGAAAAACGTCTCGTTGAGGAGAATCTTTCGATCGTAAGAAGGGAGAAGGAGAGCGTGGGTGACCTTAACCGCCTTCTTTGCTTTTACGGTGAGGTACGTGCGCGCAACCACGCGCCGATGCGGGATGCCGAGTTTGCTCAACTGCTGAGAGATGTCGGCTTACTCGAGACAGCTCAGCAGATCATCTATCTTTTCTTCCTGGGCGCAATTCGGTCGAATGGGGCTTGGAAACGGTGTGGCTGGCACCAGCACCAAGCGGCACTCGTGTGGGCAGCAATGGGGATCCACGCACCCATGACACGCGGAGCAGGCGAGTATGGCGACTGGGCATTTAATCCAGGCCAGCCCAATCAAATTGAAGAAGCGGATGGAGGACGTCCATGAGCGACTCCGATTACGATGTCATAATCATTGGGTCTGGTTTTGCTGGATCGCTTATCGCTAAAACCTTAGCGGAGCGCGGGCTGACTATCGCTGTCCTGGAAGCTGGAGGTTCTCTTCCAGAAGAACGACACATCAGACAGTCTCTACGCGAGACGTTTGCAAATTCTGATGAGGAAGAAGTTGTCGCTCCGTTTCGAAAACACCTGCCCTTAGACGAGCGGGCTCACCGCGCAAGGCCCTACGTGAGCAAAAATGACGTTACCACCGGCCGGTTCGATGCAGACTACCTACGCCTGGTTGGAGGCACTGGGCTAGCTTGGCTGGGAACTGCGCTCCGTATGAGCCCAAGCGATTTCCGTATGCACTCACTCTATGGTCAAGGAGCCGACTGGCCAATCTCATACGATGAACTGGAGCCTTGGTATTGTCTGGCAGAGGAAGAACTTGGCGTTGCGGGCGACGGTGAGTCCGACCTGGTTCTCGGAGCAGTTCGCAGCAATACTCATCCCATGCCGCCGATTGCCCAAACCTATTCCGATCGCTATGTGGCCACGAGAACTCGTAGCCTCAAGTTCAACGATCAACTCCTACAGGTCTTGAGCACCCCTCAAGCTCGTAATTCACTAGACGGTTATAATGGCCGACCGCAGTGTGAAGGATACGGATCTTGTGTTCCTCTCTGCCCCGTCGGAGCAAAATACGATCCCCTCGTCCATTTACGGCAGGCAGTTCTCTCAGGCGCGGATCTTTTCGAGGGGGCGACTGTCACCGAGCTGGAGGCGGAAGAGACTGGATATATAAGTGCGGCGAGGATCATTCGGCCCAATGGCTCAGAGCACATCCTTAGAGCAAGGCTATTTGTAGTTGCTGCAAATGCTATCGAAACACCCAAGCTTCTTTTACAATCCAAGGGGTTTTGTGCTGGTGGCCTCGCCAATGAAAGCGGTCTCGTGGGACGCTACCTCATGGAGCATGCGCAGAAATATTCGTGCGCACTTCTTCCAGATCCGATTTTTGCGTACCGTGGGCCCCAGTCGACGGCGGGCATCGAGCACGTCCGTGATGGTCCTTTCAGGAAACAACGTGCTGCTTTTCGCACCGCCTTACGAAACGACGGATGGCGCATTGCGAACGGGGCGCCATTGGGGGAAGAAAATGGTTTTGTTCATGGTACCATTTTGGACTTTGTCGATCGAAGGGGGCTTGTAGGCAGGTCACTCAGGTCAGTTGTCGAGGATGAAATGCCTCGCCACTTCGCGCTGCAAAGTGTCGTAGAGGTCCTTCCAAACATCGAAAACAGCGTTTCTCTTTCAAGAAGCCATACTGATGGCACCGGTCGTCCCCGCGCCGAAATCCATTTCCGTATCGGACAGTACGAACGTGATGGAATTGTTGCAGCATCCAGACTGCATGAGGCGGTTTTTTCTGCACTCGGATGTCGAGCCGAAGACGTTTATCTAAACCTTCGACACGACCCGGCAGAACCGGATGGCCCTGGAAGCCACATCATGGGGACGACGGTGATGGGTGATGAACCAAAAAACTCGGTTGTAGATCGCAACTGCCAATCTCACGCGCATGCTAACTTGTTCATTGTTGGAAGCTCTGTTTTTCCGACCGGGTCAACAGCTAACCCCACTCTCACAATTTGTGCCCTCGCCCTACGAGCAGCGCATTTCATTCAACATTCCATAGCGTGGGCGCTCAACGCCCGAGTGTAAGGCTTGTACGACCTCGGTCACTGATCGGCCAAACCGTGAGAAGTGACGTCTTCGTTTGAGTTAGCGCACCCATCGACTCCAACCGAAGGAGCTTTCATGTCGTTAACGGAAGACAAGATCGTCGTGGGAATTGTGGTCATGATCGGAGCACAGTTCCTCCTTACCGGCACAGACGTTTCTGCGAAATGGCTGGCCTTGGCAGGAGTCCCCGCTCTCCAGATAGCCTTCATCCGATACCTTGTTCATTTCGCCATATCGGCATCCTACTACCTCCCCCGAGCGGGGAGAGTGGCCTTCAGATCGAACAATCCAGGACGGGAAATAGCTCGATCCATTTGCCTTGTTTTTATTACCGTTTTCAATTTCGTTGCCCTGAAGTTTCTTCCCATTTCGGTCACCACGACGATTTCATTCGCCACGCCGCTGGTTGTGACAATTCTTGCCATTCCGTTGCTTGATGAGCGTGTCCGTGTTGCCCAAGTGGGAGCAGTGGCATTGGGCTTTCTAGGCGTCCTTGTCGTCGTGCAACCGTGGGGGAACAGTCTGCATCCTGCTATTTTTCTTAGCCTGTGTGTGCTCCTCTGCAGCTCGGTCTACTTCTTATTGACGCGCAGTCTCGCAGGAACTGACAGCAATGCGACCATGCAACTCTGGTCCAGCGGGATAGCGACGGTCGTCCTATTCCCCGCCGCTATGGCTGTTTGGGTGTGGCCAAACGGCATCCAGGTCTGGCTAATCCTCGGTGCAATCGGATTCTTTGGCGGAACCGGGCACACGCTTGTGGCCACCGCTCATCGCTTCGCAAAAGCATCCACGCTAGCACCAGTCATTTACATCCAGATTTTCTTCGCAACGGCGGCAGGAGCTATCGTTTTCTCTGCAATGCCCACGGCATCGACCATTCTCGGTGCGGCCATTATCGTCGCTTCCGGCGCTATCGGCTGGCGTCAGATGACATTCCCGTCTCAAGGCACCGCCATCCGGCAATCGAAACCAGACGGGGCTTAACTAACAACGGCCTGAAAAGGGGATACGGATGAAGATAAGTGATTGCACTTTGCGGGACTATGTGGGGTCCGCGCTGACATACAACCCATCTTTGGATTGGCACCACATAGCCGAGCTTCTCAGCGAACTCGATCTCGATGAACTCGAAATTGGTGACCCATTTTCCTACAAAGAAGACGCTAAGTTCCTGAAAAAACTTAATTCGACGATTCCGGTAACAACTTTCTACGGCCCAAAACGTCAATCCGATCTCAAAGTCGACCTGGAATATGTCAAATCGCTCGGTCTGGACGGTGTAATCATATCTATCCCAGCCTCCCAGCAGTTTGCTGAATTGAAACTGCCGTCAGCGGACTGGGCTTATCGGTTCGAGCTGGTCGAGAAGGCTATCGAAATCAGCAAGGATCTTGGGCTTTATGCGGTGGTTACGGGAGAAGACTCACCCTCTGCTGACATACGCTACCTCAAAGAATACCTCACTATCGTGATGCAAGCCGGCGCGAAAAAGTTTCGCTACGCGGAATCGGTATCAAAAAGCTTGCCGATGGGAACGTACCAGCGGATCAAAGAACTGTTGAGCGTTGTTCCAGGCGCCGAAATCGAAATGCACTGCCACGATATGTTTGGCCTTGCCCTCGCCAACGGCATCGCTGGCGTCGAAGCAGGCGCCACATGGATATCGGGAACAATATTGGGAGCCGGTGAGCGCGGGGGCAATATAAATACGATTGATGCCTTGTCAGCATCAAAATTTCTGTTCAACCAAACTGACCGGGACCTGCGAAATTTGAGCCGGGTTTCACGACAACTCGCAACAATACTGGGACTGAGCTATCTTGATTCGCAGAGGATTATTGGTGAACGATGCTTCGCCTTCGAACAACCGCTACCGCTCAAGCATCCACAAATCTATCTTCCTTTTGATCCGCGAGAGGTCGGAGGAGAAATCTCCGTCATTCTCAGCGGAAAACACAGCTTGGAAACCCTCGAATTCATGGCAGAGAAATTTGGAATAACCCACGATCCGGCCATCTTGGCCGGAGTCGACGCCGAACTTCGGACGGCTCTCGCAGATACCAAGAAGCCGCTCGAGGAAAATCTAGTGATGAGATTGTTTAGTCGGTTCACATCCAGTGCCTGATCACTCAGTTCTACTCTGCGGCGAGCCGTTCAAACCACTAGACCGTTTCGCACTCGATCTCCCCTGGCCGCTCGTTGTGGTCGATAGGCCAGCCGACATTCCCAGGCTCGAGCACTCAACGCGCTCGACCATCAAGGTTATGGGTCATCGCGGGAAACATGGGGTGAGCGCTCAGACCTTTGATTGGCTTCCTGAGCTCAAGCTTATCGCCAATTTTGGCGCCGGCTATGATGACATCGATATCAAGGCGGCGAACGCGCGCGGTATTAAAATAACAAACACCCCGTGCGTTCTGAGCGATGACGTCGCCGACTTAGCGGTGGCGATGTTACTTGCCCTCACGCGTGACCTGGTGCCCGGCGACCACTTAGTTCGTTCCGGACGCTGGTCCAGCGGCCAGACGCTTCCATTCAATCGGAGTGTTTTGGGCAAACGCGTGGGAATATGTGGATTAGGCCGTATTGGTCGAGAGATCGCTTTACGTTTACAAGCGTTTAAGATGGAAGTGCACTACCACTCCCGAACCGAAAAGGTGGCACCTGGCTGGACATTTCATCCGGACCCGATCAGCTTGGCGCAAGCGGTCGACTTCTACGTGATTGCATTGATCGGTGGCGACGACACATTGAATTACGTGTCCCGGGAGGCAATTGCGGCCCTTCGATCGGATAGTGTGATTGTCAACGTGTCTCGTGGTTCGGTGATCGATGAAGACGCACTGATAGCTTCGCTTGAAACGAAGCAAATCGCCGGGGCGGCGCTAGATGTATTTCAAAACGAACCATCAATAGACAGGCGTTTTTTGCAGTTGGAAAACGTGCTACTTCAGCCCCACCATGCATCTTCAACGGTAGAAAGCCGCGAGAAAATGGCGGAGCTGCAGTTTGCGAATATTCGCGCCTTTATGGAAGGCAGGGCATTGCTAACTCCGGTCACCTAATCGAGTGAGAAAATGCACATTGATGATGTGCATCCATTCTATCGACAGAATTTCGTCAGCTCTCTTAGATCGGAAATCAACAAGTCGGGTTCGCATCGTGCGAGTGTTGCGCGCATCTCATCTGAGTGATGACGCCCGCCTACGAATGCGCAGCTCGACATCCTGGCTCGCTTCGCTGCCTCGAGACCCACTGTGCTATCTTCGACGACAAGACATTCGGATGGATGTACCCCCATGACCTCAGATGCCAAGAGGAAGACCGCCGGATCGGGCTTACGAAACCCGACATCGTCAGAGGAAAAGAATCTCGGTCCGACCAGCGACAGCAGGTTTGCTGCTCGCAATCGATGAACCAGATCAATCCTCGAGGCATTGGAGGCGATGCAGAATGGTACGGAGAGGTTGCGCAACATATCCTCCGCACCAGCAGTAGGATCAATTCCTTTCGAGATCGCCGTTCGCCAATCCGCGCGAACATGGTCCATGAAGTCAGGCTCTAACGCTTGGCCGGTCAGTCCTTCAAGCAGAGGGTGGTCTTTCTCTTTTGCGGCACCTGAAAGAACCGCCGAAACTCGGCGTGGATCCATCGAAATCCCCTGACGAGCAAGCCTCTCAGCTACAATTTCTGCTGACAGTATTTCTGTTTCTGCCAACGTTCCATCGAAGTCGAATATGAAGAGTTTGGGGCTACGCGACGGCATATAGTTCATTTTTTACATCTCCGGCTCGAATGGCGTGGTAAGTATCCAGTCCATGATGGGAGTGCACAACAACACTTTCATCGCTGAGAAATACAACGTCGTAGGACGGTGCGGCCGCGACCAGCATTGAGCGTCCATGTTGCTGGAAATCCAGAGCGATATGATGTGAGGTCCCACGGCTTGCAGTAAATGGAATGCCGCAGAAGCTGCCGGAAACACTTAAATGACGATGACCAAACAGCAGATGTCGCACATTGCCGTACTCCTTGATGACACGGAGGAACGACCCGGGGTCTTTCATATCATCTTCGACACCGAAGAAAGGCGCGTGGAAATTGCTCGGGGTGTGATGCATCGCAATAAGAACCGGCTTCTCTTTGGCCGCTGCAAGTTGCTCGTCTAACCACTGCAGTCTGCCCCCATCGAGGGCTCCACAGTCCATGCCCGCATCGTTTGTATCGAGGACGAGAACACGCCAGTTGCCGATGTCGAACGTAGTTTGGACGAAGCCGTCACCGCCGAAGACCTCACGAAAGGCAATACGGTTATCGTGGTTGCCGATTGTAAGATAAACCGGGATTGGAACATCATCTAAAATATCGTGCAGCAGTTTGTATGCAAACCGATCACCGGTGTCGACGAGATCGCCCGTTATCACGATAGCATCCGCGTCGGCGTGAGCGTATTTCGAATGAGCAAGTACTTTGCGCAATCGAGTGGCGGGATCAATATCGAACAACGTGTGGCCGGGAGGAACGAGATGTGTGTCTGTGATCTGGATGATTTTGTGCATCTTTGAAACTCTGCTTTAAGCCCCACCCCGTCAATGGGGCAGGGTTTTCCACTTGGTTCATTAAGTTTTAGTTCTTTAATTTCGATTCCGTTGTAGAAACTAGGTCTTTCAGGGCTTGCTCCGGTGGGATGTTACCGCGCTGAAGTTGATCGAAAATCTTGCGCTGAACGCTCCAGATTTCTTTGCTGTTTCCACGCGGATAGCTATACCAAGGGCGAGCAACCCCCACCTGCTTGAAGGCAGTCGCGTAAGTAGGATTTTGGCCGTAGAAATCCTTTAGGGATTCGCCAGCCTTTAGATTTGTCGGCATATAGCCGGTCGACTTGGCGACGTAGGCTTGTGCATCCGGTCCTGTGAGATATTCGACATATCGCCACGCTGCTGCCTTGTGAGCCTCGTCCTTCGCTATGATTGCGACGGCATTTCCGCCTGTAGGCAGGCCGCCTTCTTTGGCAACAATCGGAAACGGGGCAGTGCGCATTTCAAATCGCCCGCCAACCGATCGCGTGAAATTGGCGATGCTGGACGGCGACGCGACAAAGAGACCCAGCTTTCCCGCAAAGAACTGCTGCTGGAATGCGCTACCGGTCGTCGCGACATTCATTTTTGTTTCTAGTGAAATTCGCTGGAGGAGTTTCATAGCCTCCAAGCCGATCTTGTCATTGAAACCGACGCCCGCACCGTCAGCACTTACCATCGCGCCGCCGAGACTCAAGACGGTGGCCTGCCAAACCCAATCGGAAGAGATGGAGCCAACCGAAAAATCGAGCCCGTTGACATCGTTGCTCAAGGCATTGATGTCTTTCGCGAGCGCGATAATGCCCTCCCAATCTTTCGGAAACGCGTTAGGATCGTGTCCCGCTTTCTTCACCAGATCGGCATTGAAATAGACAATTGGTGTCGAAGCGTTGAACGGGATCGCATATTGCGTACCATTCACTCGTCCCAGGCTGAAAAGTGCGGAGCCGAAGTTTTCCGCGACCCAGTCGCTCTTTTCAGCGCTTATAAAGGGCGTCAAGGGAACGAACTGGCCACGCTTGGATAGCGTTTCTACCATCGACTTGAGTTCGCTATAACCAGAGAAATAGACATCCGGAAGATCGCCGGTTAGTGAACCGCGCGCGATCGCTAGATTTGCTTCAGTGTAATCCGCCGGCGAGAGTCGAAATTTGATTTTGATATCTGGGTTCTCTTTCATAAACTGCTCAGCGAGCGGCTCTTGAAAACTCTTCAATTCCGGCCAGGGATACATCACGTCCAATGTAATGTCCTCGGCAGCGGCAACATGTATGCAGCCAAAGGCCAAACCACCAAAAGCGGCGGCTCTCAGCATAATTTTCGACGTTTTTGATAGGATTGACATTTCTGCCTCCGTTGTTGGTTGAGTGAAGGACGGTCGGGTTCGATCACGGGGCGCGTTCTAGCCCTTTTGAGTATCGCTACTTGAGACCTGTCATCGTGACCCCTTGCACAAATCGGCGTTGGGCCAGGATGAAAAATATGACGAGCGGTAGGGTGACCATTGTTGTGGAAGCCATCAACGGACCGATTTGGTCGCCGCTCTCCTCGCTTCGGAAAAAGAGTACCCCTAGGGTGGGCGGAGCAAGATCAGGGTTGGTGATGACGATCAACGGCCAATAGAGGTCGTTCCAGTGAGCGGAGACCGAAAAGATTGCGAAAGCCGCTATTGCGGGGCCGCTCGCAGGCAAGATTAACCGCCGAAGAATTTGCCCCTCCGACAGACCATCGAGGCGTGCCGCCTCGAGAACTTCCTCCGGATATCCCCGCAAATATTGAGCGAGCATCAGAATCGCAAATACCGACACCGAAAAAGGAGAGATCAGCGCGAAGTATGAATTCAAAAGATCAAATTGTGCGAGTCCGACAAACAGCGGAAGAGACACCGCTTGGAAAGGTATAGCAAAACAGATCACGATGGTGGTTGTAAGAAGCGCTTTACCTCGAAATTGCAATTTTGCTAGCGCATAGCCGCAGGGAAGGGCAGTGGCCAACTGCAAAAACAACACGCCAAGGCAGACAACAACGCCGTTGATCAAGAACCTAAGCAATGGCGTCTCGGAAAACGCCCGAGAATAGTTCGTGACGGCGTCCCAATGTCTTGGCCATAGCAATGATGCAGGATTGAAAGCGTCGCCGGACTCGCGAAGTGACGTCATCAACATCCAGACGAATGGAAAGACGGAGTAGATTGCGCCAATCCAAAGAAAGGCATGGGCGACAAACGCAGATCTTGAGTGAGCGTTTCTCATGCTGCGCGGTTCCTCCGAGCAAACGTCAACTGAATTAGAGAGATAGTACCGACAATCGTGACAAAGATCAGTGTAAGCGCGCTTCCGTATCCGACCCGAAAGTAGGAAAATGCTTCCAGATAGGTCTTGTAGAGGATAACCTGAGAACGCCCCGCCGGTCCGCCTTGTGTGAGTACTGCCACGAGTTCAAAGACCTGAAATGTACGCATCGTCGTCAAAAGGACAGCGACCAAAGCCGTGGGGGCGACATGTGGCCAGGTGATCCGGCGGAATTTCTCCCATCCTCGATCCGCCCCATCTAATGCAGCCGCTTCATAAAGCTCTGCGGGGACCGTCGTCAGCCCTGCTAGGAAAATGATGAAGCAAAAGCCCATATGTTGCCACACAGCGATAACCGCTAACGTCCCCAGGATAATCGTTGGGTTGGAAAAAAACTGTACCGTAGGGACCCCGAAGAACTGGAGAAGTGTTGTGATTGGTCCAATCCGGTCATGAAGAAGAAAGCTCCAAACAAGGGACATCACCGGCATCGTCGCCGTGATCGGAAGGAAGAAGGCAAGCTCGTATAGCCGACGGGATTTGGTTCGGGAATTGACAAGGAGCGCAAAAAACAGCGCGAGACAGACCGCCGATGGCACAACCATGCCAGCGAATACAAATGTGTTTGCAACAGCTTGTCTGACTTCGGGATCGCGGATCGCTCTTGCAAAGTTAGCGAGGCCAATCCAACTGAGTGTCAGGTCCCCCAATTCGTAATCTGTCAGGCTGAGGACCAACACCGCGCAGAATGGAGCCAAGGTTGTAGCCAGCATCAGTACGATGGCCGGGCTTGTACACCATAACGCCATCATTTCCGAACCCCGGGCAAGGGCTACGGCTCCATGAGGGGTTCGCCAAAGCTTGGTGGTGATCGCGGTCATACGGCCACCAGATTTGTCTTCGGCCCGACTGCTCTTGGACGGTGAAACGAGACGGCATCACCGCAACCATCGAAGATGTGAAGGCCGGACCCGAGTGCCTCCAGCCACAGGTTGCCCGCCATTACTCCTGAATCGATTAAATTGCTATAATCGACTGCTCGGATCTGAGCTACCAGCGTACAACCGGTTCGTTTCGAGGTCGCCCAAAGCAGTACTTCAGGTCCGAGCAGTTCGACGCGGTCTACAGTAACCGGAATACTAATCGCAGCTTGTGGCGAGGACGAAGACCTTGGTAATAGCGCCTCGGGTCTAATTGCCATGGTCATCCGCCGTTCGCGAATTGCCGTCGTCACATTCAGACCATCCGCTTCTTCAACAAAAAGAGCAGCGTCACTACGTGCGTCAAGGCAGTTGATGGACGGCTGACCGATGAACTTCGCGACTTCGAGATGAAGTGGTGCGTTGTACATTTCCTCAGGCGTCCCGTACTGAATGATCTTGCCGTTCATCATCAGTGCAATGCGGTCAGACATCGCCATCGCTTCATTCTGATCATGAGTGACATATAGAATCGTTGCGCCAAGCCGTTTGTTCAGGGTCACCAACTCTGCACGCATCGAAACACGCAACTTGGCGTCGAGATTTGACAGAGGCTCATCCATCAGGAATATTTCTGGAGCCCGGATAATTGCCCGTGCTAGCGCGACACGTTGGCGCTGTCCTCCCGAAAGTTCAGAAGGACGCCTCCTGAGGAGATGCGAGATTTCGACTGTCTCCGCGACCTTTTGTACTTCCTGTTGAATAGAGGCCACCCTTTTACGCTGTTCCGGAAGAAGTTTTCCAATCACGGGAAACCGTTGAAACGCCGTGAGTTGCCGGATTTCAAGGCCCAATGAGATGTTTTCTGCCACAGTCATATGTGGATAGAGAGCATAATTCTGGAAAACCATTGCAAGGTTACGCCGGCTGGGCGGGATATGATCAATCGAATGTCCGCCGAGAGTGACGCTGCCGTCATCCTGCGCTGTAAAGCCGGCGACAATTCTAAGTAGCGTCGACTTTCCGCAGCCGGAGGGACCGAGCAATGAGACGAATTTCCCTCCCTGCACGTCCAGATCGATTTGCTGAAGTACCTTCGTTGTGCCGAACGACTTCGACAGGCCAGTGATGCGAAGGGGGGCGCCCATCAGATTTCCTCGTCCCGAAATGAACATGGACGAGTCATAACGGAATTAAATTTCACATTTATGACGGGTGAAACTTAATTCCGAGGCGAGACAACGACGGCCGCAATATGCAGAATGAAAGCCGACCGCCTTATGGCCCGTCACTCTTGAAGGCACCTCGAAAGATACTCGCTTAAAAGGACCACGGCAGGAACATGCGAAGCAGACCCGGGCTCGGGCCATGATCCTGGCGAGGAGACCAAAATCACCTGATCTGCGATTTGCGCGATTGGACAGTCGAGGCGAGTCGTTATAGCGACCGTTTGGGCCCCCGCCTTATTGGCGATTTCGAGGAACTCCTTCGTTTCCTCTGTTACTCCCGATGAGGAAATTCCTATCGCAATACTTGTGGGGTCTAGTGTTCGAGCCAGGCTATGTGACATGCTCGCTGAACTCGGCGAATGGACGGGGAATCCCTGCCAGAGCAAGCGCATCGCCACAATATCGGCGCATACGGATGACGGCCCCATTCCGAATATATCGACCCTCCGGGCCGACCGTATTCCCATAGCCAAATCTTGAACGCGAGCAATATCCAGTGTCCGTGCCGTAGCAGCAATGGAGTTTTGAAGAGCTGTGCTTATTACAGCGAGCTTCGGGGGTAGGGTCAGTACGTTTGGGCATTGAGCAAGATCCAGCGCTCGAGCCCGCTCGATTTCGCCGCTGAGGGCAATCTTGAACTCGCGAAAACCTGAAAAACCGAGCATCCTACAAAATCGCACGATAGAAGCAGACCCGCTGTCGGTATTGTGAGCGAGCTCAGCCACCGATAATCCCAAAACGATCTCGGGATCTTGTGCGACGTACAACGCCACCCGCGCCAAGGCTGCTGGCGCAGTGTTGATCGCGTCATAAATCATATCCAGAAGTACCGATCGCTTAATCATGTCTTGCATGAAGTTCCTGAACTATCGTCACTAGTGGCAACACCTACATTTAAAGCAGCGGCTTTGATAGATGCGCGAACCGCAGCAGATACCGCGTCGGGAGCCAATTACCAACCAAACGACGCGAATTTCAAGGGCACCAAATCCCTTGCTGACTCTCGGCTGAGCGCCGTTATTCGGCATAAGCGGCGTTAGGTACCGGCGAAGAAACCACCGAATCAAACACTTACATGGGGTATTCGGCTTGGCGCCTCATCTTCAGGGTGATTTGGGATTGTAGCCGGGGTGCTGCGCTTCGAGGGGTGATAAAACGTGGTCTGTATGGCAACAGCCACAAGCATCTGAAAGGAAGCGCACGGGATTTGCCGAGAGCTAAAGGTCTCCAGCCATCCGGATGACCTCATCGAAGTTCTGAATGATCCTGCCTGGCATCTTGTGCGTATCGGTCTTGAAGCTGGACCATTATCGCAGTGGCTTTTCGAAGGCCTTTCGAATGCCGGTTTGCCGGTTGTTTGCATTGAGACCCGTCACACCAAGGCCTTCCTGAAGGCGACCGTGAACAAACAGATCGCAACGACGCACGGGGCATTGCGCAAATGATGCGGGTTAACCTGTTTCGGCCTGTGCACGTCAAGACGATATCGAGCCAGCAGCGACGCGCTCTCCTCACAGCGCCCAAGCTGATATTGAATAAGATCAGGGACATTGAGAATGATATTCGAGGACTGCTGCGTAATTTCGGTCTCAAGGTTGGCTTGATCGGACGCATTGGCTTTGTGGCGCGGATAAGAGAACTTCTTGAGGGTATGGTCGATTTGGCAGAAATCATCGAACCGTTACTCTCAG
>Ga0228711_1001598_pt1 | contig 33666 bp, 13 predicted proteins | sample MedpolnodulmetaG_2_FD_177996 | JGI IMG/M metagenome (GOLD analysis project Ga0228711, IMG submission 177996) | Root nodule microbial communities from Medicago polymorpha collected in Santa Monica, California, United States - brown nodules | ecosystem: Host-associated > Plants > Roots > Nodule... | reverse complement strand
GGGTATCCTGCAAAAGACATTCTGACGTTCAAGTTAGTATATGAGGAAAAAAAGAAGTTTAAGGTAGAATAATCCTACCTCGGAGGATGTTGAGAGTCTTCTTTTATCGTGAGAAAGTGGAGATCGCCAAAGTACAGAACGAAGAGCCGTTGAAATGTGGTTACACAAGACGGGATTTGTAACTATCGACTTTGGTAGTTGTTCTCTAGGAAGGGCATGAAGCGTTATGAATTTTAGGAATTCTAAGCTCCTATTCGTCGGGGTTCCGAGTTCCTAACAGAGGGTGAAGATAGTACTAAGAACCAAATGTGTATTTTTGGGCAACCTTAAGTGCTACCCAAACAGAGATAAGTATTGGAGCCCAACATATGAGAATAACAAGCACTTCACATGAGAAAAACATTTCATATTAGCACCTTTCAAGTTTGCAGAAGACTCTACACAATGTTTAAGTTAATTTTAGTTCTCTAAATATATGTTTAGCTGGTGATTAGCGATGAATACTACAAGTACAAAATTATTCAAGTTTTATAAATTTCAGACAAGGATGAGTAGTATTTTGTTTTAAAGAATTACGTATGTAATAATGTTTCACGTCGATAAAAAAAAGTGTTCGAAATCCTACTAAACTCTATCTACTCCGATGGTGGAGGTGCATTTGAATTTAGCACCATTGTTTCTTGCATTATGTTTCATTTGTCTCTAAATTCTAGTTTTGATGTCAAGTTTATTTGGAGACAAAAGACCATACTTTAATAAAGGTGGCTTATTCTTGAACTAGTCATTATATTTTTGATATTATTTCTAATTGTATTGAGACTCTTTTAATTAATGATATGGGTTAATTTTCAGTAAAAAATAAAACACTATAAAGCGGTCAAAGATGATTAATATGTGGGACTGATTTCTGACTATGGTCACAATCTTGTGAATGAAACAATATTGATTTTAGCTGGATAAGACGTGTCAAATGGGGACCAAACCAAATCACCATGTTGTACACTTGCACAAACAAAGGCAAGAAATCATTGGACAGATGCTACGTGTACGGCTACGATTTAACGTTCAGGGGACCTCAAAATAACAGAAAATCCTCCGTATTTTTGGCATTTTCCGGTTTTGTGTACGGGTTAGGGTGTGTCATGTGTAACGAGTTGATCATTACCTTGTGACATGTTTCTTATTGAAAGAGCAAATTAATTAAGACATCAATTTTAATAGATACAGTGCAGGGGACCAAATCTGGTTGAGAACGTGAATACTGTAAAAAAAAACCCAACACTGCTTAAGCAGTAAGCACCAAGTGGGTTTGATTATACGTTAGAGTTTAAAAAATCTTAGTTGTATTGTAGATAAGACAATTATGCAGGCCAGGGTTTTTTCTCAGAATATATCAAACATCCCATCCTCGATCTACAAGAAAGTGACATTACATATCAAATGTGGCACCGATGTAGACATGCCACAATAGGATCATTAACTATCATAACTTTGCACATGATGACTTTAATCTGTGGTGTAAAACATATATTTTGCAATGAGAGATTGCATATATTTGTCTCAATGAACAAGGAAAAAGACGTATGTGTCGAGATTGTAAAAAGCATGTTTGCTAAGTGTGGATCATGGTCCATGCATGAGGTGTACAATTGCGTTCGTGGTATGGAATGTATATGGAGATTATTACTACATACACTGAGATATTTGTGTGGTGCTGAGACCCAATCAGCAGAACATATCTTTGCATAGAGTATTTTTTGCTTAGAGAATCTGATGAAAGCTATCTTCCAACAGGTGTTTTCACTAAAATTTGAGTAATGCATGGAAGCAATTATCTCTTATATTAGGAACCCTTCAAGAGTAATGCATGAAAGCTATTTTTTTTCTTAATTAGGAATCTATAAAGAGTTTGCTTAGGCTTTGTTTGCGAGTTTGAAGGAGAAGGGAGGAGAGAGTTTTAGAAATAAGGAAGAAGTCAGTCGAAGAAATAGAGGATATTGGGAAGGGAGGACTTTGGAACGTTTGTTTTTCTTCATAACATAAAATCCTCCTTATTTTAGGAACTAAAAAATTGTAATGGATGAAGGTTTTTGGGGGTTTGGAGGTTTAATATTAACTATTTAAAATTAATCTACGTTGTTATAATAATCTTAAAATAAAAATTATATTAATCATAATCATTAATTTATCATTCTATAAAAATATATTCTTTGAAATAATGTAAAAGATTTCTCTATTTTCTTCTATATGTCACTCCTTCCAAATCTTTCACTTCCTCTCCCTTTCAAACTTTGATTTCGTTACTAAGACCTTTTATAATATATATTGTTCTTGCCCTTTTATACGAGGCAAATGTGAATACTTTTGTAGTTATTTTTTAAGTTCAAAGATCTTCTCTGCTTTGGACTGAGGAACTACCCCTCAACATAAATGTATCTTATATATAAAAAAAGATATTGCTCTTGTCATTATTTTATTTTATTTTCATTTTTAAAAACTATATATAAGTTAGCATCCACCTTCTGAAAAACATGAAAACGCTCATGAACTCCCAGCCTAACATGGTCCACAAAATGAAATATTCATATGCCATGCTACTAAGAATTTCTGCTTTTCCTTGAGCTAGTGCCATAAAAAGTAGTAGTATCATGTTCAAGCATATCATCGTGCCACTTGCTCCCCTCTGCTGGTGTCAGAAATTTGGTTCAATATCCGAAGACCGAAACGATTTTCATGTTGCTTTCAATCTCAATTCCATGTGCCACTTGACTTCTTAGAGATCCCTGTCTTGTTTTTTCTTTTGCTTTTATTGGGAGCAGGCCTTAAATTTGGCCAAAACAAAATATAAAGACGCAAAAGGACCTCATTGGTTATTCAAGTTTTGGCTTTTGAGGGAACCAAAAGTTCTGGCGTTTTCTTTTGTTTTATTTTTCTGTCCACACCCATATTACCTTCTTAATCACTAGTTCATCACAAAATTAAAAAGGAGAATATCCTTTTCATTTTAGTTTTTTCGCAATAACTTGATGTGATCGGAACTTTTAGGAGCCTAAAGAAGAAATACGTTTCATCTTTCAAATGAATCCGTAACTAAATTAGTTGGTGATGGATGAACTATGTCACGACTCAGGACATTTCAAAAACAAAATTCAACATCAACATTGTATGTATGTGTGATTGACCATTTTAATATTTTTCCAGTCAATCATCAATTTTAACATAATTTTTAAATGATATATTAACAATTATAGTTTTTTCAATTATATTTTATACGATGTTAAATATGATGTTTGATTTGTGTACTTATATATGATCTTCGATTTTAATCATGTTCTCTCTCCCTCTCTTATCAATTCTGGAACCACACATATCTTAACTACAATGTAATATGAATGCAATGTAATATGATATATAACTCACTATATATAGTTTTTGATTTTAATATTGTTTTGTTTTGTCTCATCAATAATAACATTACACACCCAAGTTATATTTTATAGGAAAATGTTACATAAACACTCTTTATTCTCATACACTCTTGTACACCTCATGCATTGGGAAGAGATAAGATGAGATGAAAGAGAAAGTGTGCTTGTGTGGGGTCCATATAACCACGTGTCCGATTTTTGTGTGAATGTCCACGGATGTATTGCCACTTAAGGATGTCTATGTATCATTACTCTATTTTATATGATGTCTAATTTTAGTATGTCTAAATAACACGCTTCGTTTAAATTAGCCATGACAAATTGACAATAGATCATGTTGAGCGTGAATCTTTTCTCACATCTCCACCCTCAAATCCATGTAAAGTTCTCTATTCTTTCCCCAAAACAATAATCGTTAATATATCATTTAAAATTTGTTTAAATGTTTAATACTTCATCTTAGAGTTGGGTATATGTATCTGGACACGCATATCGACCCATTTAACCCACGACTTGCATGGGATAGAGTCCAATTTTTTGATCTATTTACATTTTAGTTCACTTGGATTGGACAACAGGTTATGCAGGGTTTTTTTTTGTTACATTATGCAGTTTATATATGCAGTTTTTTTATCCACTTAAAATGTGCAATATTGCACATATTAAACAGACTCTAATAAATAAGGGAACGCATGAAATTTAAAAAATGTATATTTGAAAATTGATTGATGTTTCTCATAAAAAAGATAACAAAAATTTAACACTTTTATTTCTTTTAAAAAAAAAAAGTTTATATAACACATGAAGGGCGAACTCGCAAGTTATAAAAATAGTGAAATAGTTCCTAACACAAGTTAGGGCATTATCAAAGAAAACTCTTCCTCGGAGCAGGGGCGGATCTATTCAAGGGCTATGTGGGGCCAAAGCCCCACATGCCACTTCCTTATTTTATTTTTTTTTATATATATTATAAAAAGGGTAATAATCATTTTGGTTCTTGAATGTGTAATAAGTAGTCATAATAATCTTTCAATGTATTAAAGTTCTAAAATAGTCCATCATTTCGTACTTTGTTAGTCATAATAGTCAATGAAGTGACAATAAGTAAGTATATTGAAAGACTAATATGACAATATTAATGAAGTATTTTAATGTTAGAGACTATTTTGACTAACAAAGTGTACAATAAGAGACAGTTTAAAATTTTGATACATTAAGAGACTATTTTAGCCCCACATGTATCAAATGTCTAAATCCGCCTTTGCCTCAGAATATTCTAGTGTGTTAGGGCCTTGTAAAGAAATAGTTTTCACGAGAAAATAGCGATCTTAGGAAGATGCAATACTCTTCCATCGTCTTTTAAGAAAAAAAATATGATTAGAAAATCAGTTATGTCGAATTTAATTGGTAACAAATATCAAATTTTAAGCACTTTATGGTGCTAGTCGAAGGGTAAGGTCATTAAGACCCTTCATTAGGCCTCACTTAGAGAGTGGCACATGGTTGAGAGTCATTGTGATCAAGAATGACTCCACACTTAATATTTCAGCATACGTACCTAAGTATAAGCAGGCTACATGCAGCAAAGAGGGATTTCAACTATCTATTTGGAGTTGGTTTTAGGTCTCTATTTACGTTACTTTGTATTTTTTATTTCCTAGACATGCAAACAGAGTCACGGCTCTTGGTACTTCTAAGTAAACATCGTTTGGTACGTAGAGGGAAAAATACACATGCACTTAGCATATGCCGGACAACTATTCAAAAACAGTGCCTTCTCAATAAAGGGGCATGGTGAAAGAATCATTCATATAAACTGCCAGTCTGCTAGACAACTTTTGCAAGAAGAAAGTTGAAATTATTAGAAGCAATATAGGAACTGAACCATTTACGGCACAATAAATTTTGACCCCCTTTATTCAAAAAATAAATTAAATTTGACTCCCTAAAAATTAGAAGCAAAAACAATGACACGAATCAAATATTTATTCCACCACAATTATAAACATTATATTTAAACTAGTGACAACAGATTTGCATATCCAAATAAAAAGGTGGATACTTGTGAACACCTTGAGATTTTTAGATAGGAAATGCGTGTTCTCACGAACCATATGCTTTTCGAAATTTTTCAGACACGACTGTCAAGCTTTAACTGCATGATTTATTCGTTCACTTCCTATTTTTCAGCAACACTGCAGTGTATTGTGGCAAGCACTGAATTGTGATTGGTTATTCTTTATTCTTGGAAAAAATCAGGATACTCAGTTTCTAGAGATATAGCACTGCTCTTTTTAGATAGGTCTGAATTAGTTGAGAATTTTATTTAGATAAAATTGATAGTTCTGAATTATTTGTTTTAAATCATGACAAGTTTCTTTGCTTGTTGCAATTATTTGTTCGGATAAATGATTTCTTACTTTTTTCTCGAGGATCCATTTAAATCTTCGTATGAAATATTATAAGCTTTCATAATAGATTGAATGAATGAAAATATTGTGTAAGAGAGTTAAATAGATTGAATGGAATGAAAACGAAAATATTATGTAAGAAAATTAAGTGAGAGAGAGAGAGAGAGGAGGCTACAAAGAATTGGTGAAAGAGTGAGGATGCAAAATAAAATTACGGGGACAAAATTAATTAAGTGTGGTGAAGTAGATAGATTTATCTCGTGGAGGTAAATTACTAAACAAACAATGTGGAGGTAAATACATAATTCAAATGTCGTCGACTTGTTCTTTTGATACTTGTGTACTTGCAAAATGAATTAATGCTACTCTGTAGATATGATCACGTACACTCTCAACCATATTTATTTCTTAATCAATGGCTATGTATAATTTCAGAAAGAAAAAAAAAAAAAGGAACTCAGTTTTTTTGTATGAAGTCCTCACTTTAATATAAAAGAATATATTGCTGTTAAAAACTATAATATATCATTCATATCTCAAACATCATATGATATTCATCTTCCCTTGTCAAAGAAGTATATGATACTCATCTTGCCTGATCTACAAGGTAGAGGGTTCTTCTATATTCCATCAATGTTAAAGATTTTCTTTTATAAACTTACATTTAGATTAGGGAAGTCATCATGCGCACCTCCATTCAAAGAAAGAAACAACTACCAACCCGAATGAAATTTTTTTCGTGAAATTTACTTATAACCTTGTAATTTTACTCAATTTTTGACTAGAACCCAATTCGGGTTGGTGTGAATAGAATGTCCAAGCATTTATGTCAATCACAATTGATAACAATATTATATATTTGTTACAGTAAGCATTTTTTATTTTGATTTAATGTCTTCAATATCTAAAAATGATGCATATACCACATGCATGTAACCAAAAAGATTGAAGAAATAAAATAAAGAGCTAAGAAAGAAGGAGAATAAAACATGAAACATTTGTACAAATTAGCATAACCATGTTTAGTACTTTGAATCAAATTGATTACAAATTATGTGTATCTATATATTGTCTAAATTTGCAATACATCCAATATTTCTTAGGACGACACAAACCTTTGTGCCCATAAAGATATATTCTTCACTAAGAGATAAATGTTTTGTTCATTTATTTGTCCTTTTGCTACAGCAACGTTGCTTTACAGAGAGGTAGTCTTGAGGCCACCTTTTAGAACATATAATTTGAATTATAATCAAATTCAGTCCCTAGTTGAAACAAACTTTGGCTGAGTTCTACTTAACTTTTGGTTAAATTTTGAATCAATCAGACTCTTTTAAGAAAAAAGTATGAAGAGCCTAATTTTTTATTTACAATACCCAAAACTAAGACATTTGCTAAATGAAAAAAAGTGCATTATTATTGAAATGAAATACAAAGTTTTGAAATATAAGCAAAGATTTTATCTTATCGACATAAGTGGGATTGTTACATGTTAGTAACTTTTTTTCCAACTTCCCACCAACTTCCCTCCACAATTTCACCAGAAGCACAGTCCACCAAAATGGCTAATATATGCAGAGATATGTTTACTTACTTTGAAAGCATACTGTCCACTAAATTGAATGCCAGAATAAATTGCTTCCCATTTTGGTGAGAATATTGGCATTAGAATTCAAATGAATCACCTCTTAAAATCAAAGATTTTAAATTGAATAATGCATGCATCTTATAACCAAAATAGTAAATAATAGGCACTTAAACAAGATATTCCAATTATATTATAATTAAACATTAAACAAAATTGTTACAATCGTTCAAACCTTCAAGCACCATATTACTAGTACTAGTGTACTATTCCACTATTACATTAACAATACCACAAACAATGAAAAATAAAAATAAATAAATTAGTGCTTAATACATTCTCGCCGGTACAAAATTTGCCTCTGTTAAAAAGGCAACACAACAACGAGAATCCTAATAATAATTATAGTTAATTAAACTCACAAAGTTAAAGAGCAAGAACAGTATCTGAAGCAAATAAATCATCAATATCTTGAAAAAAGTCTTGATCCTTATGTGTCTGTGTCTGTGTCTGCAAGCTTTCTAATCCAAAATCAAAATACTCAAAACCAATATTATCATCATAGAACATGCTCTCTGAAAATCCATTGAAGCTGTAAAATGCATCATTTGCTTGTGAAGAATCTTGAAAATCAAATTGTATATCACTTGGAATTGAAAACATTGATTCAGATTCAGCTACTTCTTCAGAAGATGAACAACATTGAAGAACTGAAGTAGGAGAAAATAAACTCTTATTATTATTGTTTTGAGATTGAGATTCTTCACCGGAGTTTACCGGTAACGGTAATGACGGAAGAGGAATTTCATTTTCCGGTGGTGGTGGTGGTGGTGATAAAGGACACGTGGCAGTGGCACTTACAGGTGGAGTTATGAAATTAGTTAGCGCGTCTGGTCCACGCAACTTAATAGCCGCGTTGTCGTACACAATAGCAGCTTCTTCAGCCGTTTGAAATGTACCAAGCCACACGCGCACTCCACGCGCCGGGTCTCTTATCTCCGCCGCCCATTTTCCCCATGGTCTCTGCCTCACTCCACGGTATTTCTTCGCCGGAATATTCACCGGAGCTCTTGTTTTTCTTACTCCGGTGGTCCTGTTTCTGTTTCTTTTCCTCGAAACAACGCTGTTATTGATACTGTTATTATTCTTGCTCACAGTACATGGCTCTATGATAATCTCATCAACAAACTTTATACCTCGGTTACGTTCTAAGAAGCGTGTGGTGGATGATTCTTCTTCATCGCTGGAATAATCTGTAGCATCATTGTCTGTGACGGTTATTCTTACTATTTTTGGAAATGGTTGTTTTGGAGTGTTTTCTTTTGTAAGGTTAAGGCGGTGAGTGTTTTTCTTTGTTGTCATGTTTTGTTGAAGTGTTGTTGAAAGTGGAGAGAAAAAAGAAGATAGAGATATTCGTTCAAGAGAAGAGAATAAAAGAAAGAAAGTAAAGGGAGAAAGATAGACACGTATTAATAGTAGTAATGGAGTGAGAAAAGACAAAAAGTAGTAGTGAGAGAACAATTTCAAGGAAAGTGTGAGAAAATGAAAACAAAGAGAAGAGAGTGAGGGAGAAGAGGAGGCAAAGCAAGCAAGTTGGGTGGGAGAGTGAAGAGGAGCAGAGAGGGGACAGAAGGTACGAAAAAAAGTGAGTGAGACTTGTGAACTGTGTGGGGGCAGATAAGAATGCTTTCAAATTTTAACGAAAGTTCATAGGGGAAGAAAATTTTGAAAATAAAACAGTAACAAACGTTGTTTTTAATGAATAATTGTGTCTTTTTCTATAAATGAAAAAAACCATGAATTTGTGATGTGCTGTGCTGGGGACTCTCTCTCAGTCCTTTGCACCGTACTAGTTTTTCCTTTGAATGGCTATGAAATGGTAAAAAATAACGGCAATAGTACTGATGAGTTCAGGGATTTCACTGAGTGTAGTGATGTACTAACTGGGTAAATAATGAGAGGGGTGAAAATGGAATCAAAGCACTGAAAAAGGAAAATTTGGACAGCTATTATTTTGCAAGGTAGTGAGAAACTGAGAATTAAGAAATAGTAGTAGTAGTAGTACTCAAGTCGGTGTGATGAAGAACAAGTACTGCTGTTATATTTTTATACTACATGGAACAGACCTGTTCTGACCATTCAATGAATACGGTTAATAAATTAGTAGAGGTTAATATTTTTAATTACTCTTAAGAGAGGTTCGAGATCCCACTGTTTTTTAGTAATCATAATAACTCGGTCAATTTTTTACATTTATTTTGTTGTTTGAATTTAAAATTTGAAGACTAGGAAGAAAGTTAGTAAACTCATGAATCATTTAAAAGAAGTTGGTTTACGTTTGATTTTACCAAGTGAAACCTCATTTTGGTTATGTGTCATTAGTTTTGAAATTAAGAAATTAACAAAGAAGCTTATTAAATTGTAAATTTGAAATCATTTTGGTGACTTGTTAGTATTATTTTTTGGGTGGCTTAAGTTGTTTTTCAGGTTTCAAATAGTTTCTCTCCAGTTATGATAATCTTATTGGTCAAATATTTTTATTTTTTTTTAAGAAGATAAATTAGCCCATCCAAATTGACACCAGAGTGAATCGAACCTGAGACCTCGAGGAGGAGCACACCCCCAGATCCCAAGTCAATACCACCATGCCAACCCAAATGGATTTATAGGTCAAATATTGATCATTCGCAACATTGTGAGAGTTAACTCCCTCTCCTACCTCAAGTCTATCACACCACTTTTTTTAGATATTGTTTGATTGGAGTGCAAGCCCTACACAATTGTGTTTTTGTGAGGTGTATCGTTGAGTTAAAGAGTTTAAATATTGTTTGTAAACTATCACGAGTCTTGATTCTCAAACAATGTTAGACTTTTGGATGTATCAAAAAAGTCGTCTTCAAGGTCTATTAGTCGTTGTGTGTGGCTTAGACCCTAGATTCTTGCAAGCAAGGGTTTAGGGTAAATTCTCACGAACTATATATCGTATGACAACGCTTTTTGAGGTATTATCTATTTTAATTGATTATTTAAGCACTTCACTAACTTTTCACTACATTGAAGTGTAAATATTTTGTTTGAAATTTTTTTTATAATAGAAAGGCTAAACTGCACCTTTTGTCTTCTAAGTTTTAAAATGTTACGATTTTGACCCCTATTAAAAAAATTACAATTTTGGCCCCCTTCGTCTCAAAATTGCTGAGAAGGCGCCACGTGTCTCAAATTATGGGTCATAATCGCAACTTTTTGAGGAGATAAGAGGTTAAAAGATTATATTTCCCTTATGTTTTAGGGGTCCAAATAACATATTTCCCTAAACATGTGGTCATTTTTGCCATTTTTTAATAGAGGGATCAAAATGACTATATTTTAAAACTTAAGTAGCGAAAAATGCATAAAAAAATTAAAAAGTGCTTCAACTTCTTTTTTTATTTTATTTAAAATGTGTGCACTCGAACGCTAAACTACTTGATCCATTAAAACAATGGAGGGAGTAGTGGTAGTGTGATAGTCTTATAAAGAATTTGTGACTATTTAATTAGTGATACTGGCATTCGGTCGGAGTCACCCGCATGTACTGTACTAATTAATTAATTAATTAATTAACAAATTAAAAAGGGACATGTGGGAAGGATGCACGCAGGCAGGCCAGTCCAAATCCAATCCAGTCACGTGTGGTGAGATACGTGGAATCAGATAGGACCTCCTTTGACTGAAAATAATAAAGTCACAAACATTACTTTACTTTAATTTAATTCAAATTTAATATCATTTTAAAAAGGTAAATGTTAAATTGTGTCATCAAGAACACATGTTAAAGAACTCATTATATAAATATAGGCATTAAAATTCATATAGTCAACTTCTAAAAAGTTAAAATATTGTGTTTTCCAATACAAAGTTGTTTTTTTTGGATTTCTTAACATGTATCTTAAAACACAAGTTAACATGATCATTTTTAAAACTACCATCGACGGTGTCTCAAATTCTATTATGTAGCCGAACCGTGCATGTCCATGCTAAAGCACGTAACGGCTAATATGTACATAAAAGCGTATATGATGTATCTAAACAAGTTTTATTTATTTTTCTTTATTTTTTGTGAAGAAGCTTGTTTTTCTTTGTTGAGAACTATAATGTAATGTTTCAGTAAGCTTAACTCAGTTGGTAAGGACAATAAATAATATATGCAAGGTTCGGAGTTCGAACCCTGACCACAAAAAAAAAACCATAATATGATGATAGCAAAAAAATTGATGAAGTAATGTAAATATTCTATCTCTTTTTTTTGTTACATAAATAATCTATCGTATCATCAAACAAGTTTATTAAATTTTTTATTCATTGATATAAAAGATTCCTCAAAAAAGAAAAATATATCTAAGAGTGTGCTTATTTTAAGGTTTAAAATCTCAATTGTAAGAAAATTACTCCTTGAAACAAGATTGTTAGGAATTTTATTTTTATCAATGTGTTTTTTTTAGGGGAATTTTATCAATGTGTTTGGTAAGTGATTTAATTTCTTAGATATATTTTTAAAGAAGTTAATCTAAAAGATTTTAAATAAAAAAAGTGTTAAGACTTAAGTTTATGTTTTAGCGAGAAGTTATGGTTTTATCTTCTATTTTCATTGGAATGCAATATTCCTATCGTTTGCCGTGAGAATAAAAATATGGGAAAAACAAGTATAAATTCTATTCCTAAGAATAAAAAATAGTTAGACAGAATTTGTTAAAACTTGAAACTAACATAATAATATAAGATTATTCAGATGGGATTCTTGAAAATAAGTTTGCATTTCATGAGACAAATTAAACACATAGATAAATGTTCGGTTTAATTGCACTTTTCCTCCCTATCTTTTGCTATTTGTGCGATTTTGCCCCCCTTTTTTTTTGAGCGATTTTGCACCTCATCTTTTGCCAATTGTGTTTTGTTCAAAATCATCATTAAAAGAGGGGAAAATGGGCAAAAGATGGGGTGCAAAATCGCTCAAAAAAAAGAAGAGGGGGTGCAAAATTGCACAAATAGCAAAAAGATAGGGGACAAAAGTGCAATTGAACACAAAGATGGGGTGCAAGATCAGAAAGAGGGCAAAAAATGGGTGCAAAATCGCTCAAAAAATAGAGGGGGTGCAAAATCGCACAATTAGCAAAAGATAAGGGAAAAAGTGCAATTAAGCCTAAATGTTCTCATAAAGATTAAAATAAATTTATGTGTAACTATTCATTATCGTTCCTATTATAAAGAAAGACTCCCGATAATACTATAAGAGAAATGTTAACTTGTATCCTTGAAGAACAAGTTTAGAAACTAAACATAGAAACTTTTCTTTTTAAAAAAATTGTGCATTCAATATATTAAAAGTTTATTATTTTATGTTTTCCATACAAAAGTTATCTTTTAATTCCTTTTTTAACTTCTTAACTTGTGTATTTAGGATTGAAACTCACATTCTTATATTTTCAAAAAAGTTATTCTAGAAAATAAATATAGTCAAGCAAGATTTAATGGTGGATTTTGTGCATTATTATGGTCTTCAAGGATTCTTAATCTAGCGAAGAGATCAATTCTAAAAATATTTGAAAACATCATTCTTCATCAAAACATTACAGCAAAAACTAAATTTAAAAGAAAATTTTTGGTGAAGATTAGCACAAGAGACAGATTGAACGCGAATTGTTGATAGTTTCATATTTCTTGGATACTCCCCACTGACAATAGTTGTGTGAACACAAATGTGACAAAAATTAGAAACAAACACAACAGGTGAGTAAGCTAAGCTGGACAATTTTTCCAAGAATACGACATGACCGTATCTCTAAACCTGTCAATCAATGACAAATTGCTGTATCATACACGTTCCTTAGGTTTTCAATTATCGAAGTACGTAACAATATTTAAATTCAAGTAGTAGTACTAGTATTACCGTTAGTATAGTGAATATGTACACCAAGTCAATTAACATCGTCTTCTAGGTGCATTTGTATACAAAAATATGGTGCCTTGAGCCACAAAATACAGAAGAAGCTTTGGTACTTGTCCTTTTGAAGATCAACCGCACTCATATGTTTCTTTAGAATGGAAGTCAATTAGCACTGTGGCCAAGACGTGCTTTGTTCCAAGTTATCATTGATTGCACTATCATATTGTCTTTAGATGCAGCCAAGGATTCCAAGTTTTTTTTTTGTACAACAACCAATATATACCTCCACTATCTCCCAATGAAATGAACATATTTGTAAGAAAAATGTTTTTGTAAAAATGGCAAGACCCAATGTGTGAAAAATCCATAATCTAGCTAAGTGGGCATTATGGATACGGCTCTATATACGCCACTTGAATTGCTCGAGCCTTAAAATAAGTCGATCAACAATTACATCAATAAAAAGAAAGAGAGAAAAAAATTGATCGAGAGTTATGTTACGATAGGGTTTGTACGATCAAGAGTTGCGATCCGATGATTTAAGATTTTTTTCAACAAATTTGAGGGGGCCCTCAGAAAATCCTCGTGCATTACTGTATTCCAACAACACACTAGATTTTTTTAACATACTTCATCTGATCCTATTTATAAGAGAAAGTTTGGTCAACAAAAGTTGATGTATCTAGTTAGAAATTCAGTCCAGATACATCAACTTTTGTTTACCCAACTTTCTCATGTAAATATGACCGAAAAGAGTATTTATTTGTAGTCTAAAAATAAACTTCATTGCTACCACAAAAATAAAACTTTGAAAATTGCTTTTTTGACTTCAATAAGTTTCTAAAAACACATGGAAATTCCAGAGTTGCCTCCGGCTGCGGTTAACTACCGTTGGCTCCCAGCTGCATTAACTACCGCTGGCTCATCTGCACTTAAGTCCGGTTCGTGGCAGAGCATCAATTGCGATTTTGCGCGTTTCGTTGAAAAAATAAAAAAATCAAGACTTATTCAGAATGCTACAAAACTTTGCACATCCTCTATATGTATTTTTATAGAGGTGTCTGTAAAGTTTCGTAGCATTCCAACTAAATCTCGATTTATTTTGATTTTTTGACAGAACCGTGCAAAATAGCAATTTTTTTCCAAGTGCGAGTCCGGAAAATTTTCCAAGAGCTTGAATTTTTTCATGATTTTTTGCATTCATGTTTAGGACAAAATAATAACATCTCCACAAAAAATTTGAATTAAATATGAATTTTTAACGCGTCTAAAACTCAAGACACCAAAACATCAACCTAAAAATTGAATTTTGAGTTGTTTTTTTTGCAGACACCTCTATAAAAATACATATAGAGGATCTAAAAATTTACGTAGTATTTTAACTAAGCCTTAATTTATTTTAAATTTTTTACTTAATCATGTAAAATCGCAATATTTTTCCAACTGCGCGTCCGGAAAACTTATATAGAGGTTGATTTTTTTTCATCATTTTTTGCACACATGTTAAGGATATAAAAAAAAACATTTTCCACAAAAAATTAGAATTTTCCGACAACAGATGAATTAAATATGAATTTTTAATGCGTCAAAAACTCAAGAAACCAAAACTTCAAAACGTCGACCTAGAAATTGAATTTTGAGTTGGTTTTTTGTAGACAGCTCTATAAAAAGACATATAAAGGGCCAATAAAGTTTCGTAGAATTCAAAATATGCTTCGATATATTTTGATTTTTCGACCAAAACACGTAAAATCAGAATTGATTCTCTTCCAGGAACTGCACTTAAATGCAGCAAAGCCAGCTATAATTAACTACCGCCGAAGGCATTTTAAATTTTTCTGTATTATTAGGAACTTCTTGATGTTAGAAAAGCAATTTTCTAAAACTTGTTTCTAACAATGACATGAATAAGAGGCCCAAGGCAATTGCCATGTGGACTGTGGTTAAGCCTACGTAGAAAGAAGAGCAATTTTTCACCCCACATATTAAAAAACCACATGATTTTTAAAATTTTATTGAACGAAATATACTATATTTTTTTTATTTGGAAATATACTATATTTTTGTTTGAATACACACATGACAAAGAAAATTACTCTTAAAATGCGTATTTTCCAAATGACTTGGGGTAAAACAAAGCTTCTAAACAAATTGGTGTTATCTATAGGATTTGGACCAAGCCTCAGACCTAAGATTATGGGGAAAATTGAAACTTAAGGGAAATTTGCATTTTTTTTCAAGTAAGTTTGTGATTACACTTGTGAACGTTTTTGCAGCTATCAATTGAGCTATACACAATTAACATTTTGATTTTGTTAAAGAATCCGTCTAAGTTCAACATAAAAAAAACTACATGAAAATTCTTCTAAAATAGAGACAAATTGACATGATTTTTGAAGGACAAACCACCATTTTGCTCTATGGAAGTGCAACTCGTCACTTTGGTATTTCAATATAACAAAATTGCAAATACATCTCTAATACCTATTTCTTTTATGGATAAAATTGACCAACAAATATCATATTCGAATACTAAACTGATTACCTAGAAACATATTTGAATATTAAAATGACTAATAAATAAGATATTTGTAGATGTGTTTGCAATTACGATACAATCAGAGGCCAATGTGACAAGAGTTACACATCGAAATATCAAAATGGTCGTTTGTGCGATTTTTGTGAATTTCATCTTTCAAACTTAATCGAAAACATAAATTAACTAACGAAGACCACATTCAAACCCTAAATTAATCTAAAAAGAAATTTGAAGCTAAAATGACTAATAAATGAGACACTTATAGATGTGTTTACGGTTACTATACGACCGAAAACATAATATCGTGAATCTTTCACAAATTAAGATGCGTACGGCGTATGTACATAGAAAATGTTGGGATTTTCACATAGAAAGAAGAGATTATAAGGGAACCCATGAACCATAGTAAGAAGATCCAGCAATGCATTCATGATATCGAGATGTTTTTATATTGGAAGGGAAAAGACAACCTACTAAATGCTTCAAAAGAATAAGAAAGCATTTCTCCTTCAATCGTGTACTTATAAACATATTAAATATAGAATATTGATATAAAATTCATTTAAATATTCAGCCTTAAGTGATTAGTGTCAGATCAATCCAATTAAATTAAGTTAGGAGGTTTATCAAAGTCTTAACACTTTTGGTCCTTGGGGTAAGAGTAGGAACATGCGGTATAGGAAGTGAATGGAGCGGCATAGGTTGTCCATTAGCGAGGTTAATAAATTTCAGCAGGACCATTGCTGCACCCTCTGCTATGGTACTAGCAGCCCCAGTTGGAGCTGAAACCGCATCAAATGGCACCACATAATAAGCACTTTTTTTAGAGGCATGATAAGCACTTTTGGCTCTGCACGAAACTAGTAACTGATATAGTTGGAAATTTGAAAAATCTGTTATAAAACATTATTAAAGAATTTATCAAGGCTATACCACAAAAAAAAAAGAATTTATCAAGGCTGTTTTATATTTAGAGATAGAACTCAAAATTATATTTCATTCTGCATGGTGAGCCTCTTCAACACATTATTGGATCTTGTACAACATCTATATATATGGTTTAATGTAGTTAATAGTTAGCTATAGTTAGTTTTTTTAGGGAAGTTAGCTATAATTAGTTGTGAGTAGGTTATATTACTTACTTAAGAATTATTATTACATAAGTGTCACGACGAACAATCTTGTGTCAGTTTGTGTGTATTTTTATTGCGCTAATATGTGTATATTATAAATAATATTTTTTATAAAATTTTAATTTTGATTAGAATTATAGATATAAGTGTTTGTGACTTTTAAATTGTAACAAACTATATTTATCAATAATATAACAAATATAATAAAAATTCTTATATTTTCAATAACACTAACAGTATAATATTTTTTGTTTAAAAAAGATATATAATATTTTTATATGTAAACTTGTTTAATGATATAATTCGAACAGTGAAACTCAGCCCAAAATCTCCTTTACCATTTATATGATTTTATAGAAATAAAGTGTTTTCTACACGGTTGTAATAATCAATTTCATTCGATCAATTTCAAAATTCAATATTTCGCTTGGTTTTTTCTTCTTTTTGTTTGACCTAACCGTGTTTCTCAAGATGGTATTAGAGTCATGACATTCACAATGAAGAAGAGATGATGATTCTCATTCCATCGCTATCGACTTTTCATTTTGTTTACTCAATAGTCGGAGATTGTTCATCTTTTCATACACAATCACATTAGTTAGTACCGAAAGAATTTCTTTCAATTTGTTAACTTCTCTTCATGTTAACCTAATATATCTTTTCATCATGAATAAGAACAAGGAAGCATTTGCTTTCCATTAATCTTGATGATTTATGTTTCAACCAAGCCTACGCTGCTGCATTTGCTTTTGCAACTATTGGTGAATGGTTTATCTTGTTGTTGCTAGGGGTGCAATCTTTATTTTAGTGACCTTAAATCTGTTCGTTGTTGAGATTATTCTCCACTCATATTTGTGTTAATAGTATTGTTAGTTTAATTAGTTAGCGGTTGTTGAAGGTAGTTACACATGTTCGTTAGTTAGATTTGTGTCCTGGTGTGTATTAGACTTAACACTGGTATAAATATATGCATTGGTATATATTTTCTATAAACCATGAATAGTAACAATCAATTCAATAATATAAAGCTTATTTTAATTCTTCTCTCTCCCTTTCTCAATGAGTATTGAGTAATTATCTAAGTGTGTGTATGTGCCATCATCAATTAAGTTCCAACAAGGAGCACAAGAATTGTTTTGCTTTGAGAATCTTCTAAGTTTGTATACTCAAGATTTGGTTTTATTGGATTCAAAATTTGATGTTGTGATTCTTGTGAAGCTGTTTTTATTGAGGCTAATATTAGTTTTATAGATGGTAATGAAACTGTACCACTCAAGCTTTTGGAGTTGGTTGGCCAATGTTAAGATTGAAATAGTTGAGATTTATAGTTTGCTTCCTAGATTTTTCTTCTCTATGGAAGTTAAACATTTTTCTTTACATGCTTCTGTTTTATGGTAGTTAAATATTTTTAATTTTTCTTGTGCTTCTACCCAATGGTGATTATATATTTTTTAGCAAAATTTGGTATTTGATGGTTCAAGATTGAGATTATTGATTCTATTTGAGTGAGAGTCGTGGAGACGACAAAAATTCAAAGAGGATCAAAAGCATGTCATAAAATTCCAAGAGTTATACACTTCGTTCGTTATTGCTTTTTTATCAACTTATTTTTATTAACCGATGTAATTACGTTTTTTTTTTGATAGTTTTCATCAATTATTTGTATTGTATTTTCTTTTATTGGATTGTATTGTTCATTAAAAATTGGAAATATTAGTCTGCACTTCCAAGTTGCAGGGTCAGTTAGATATACTTGGATCCTAAGAATTAGTTTGATATTTATCAGGGTAATTACTAGTTAGTTATAACTAGTTGCTAGTTGGTTATATTAGTTACTTTAGAATCATTATCACTGTATAATAAAGGGCAATATTCCCTATAAAAAAAAAGGCAATATGCACACTTGTCGGGGCCAGAACCTTGGGAGAGAGTGCAAGGTGCTCAACCAAGCCGGACCTCCAAATGTTATGGGTCTCAAAAAATAAATTGAAGTATAAAAAAAAATATATGTTACTTCCTTTTCTTTCTTTAGTACACGTTTGAGATTTTTCTACACTCTAGTTCTTCTTTCTGGACATAAATTTGGTGCTATCAAACCACCCCTAATTTGTATAATCACTTAATCGGTCAATTTGAAAAAAACTATTTCATTGAAAGAATCACTAAATCATTTCTTTTTTGCATAAACCATTCACTTTCTCCTTTCCCACAATGGAGGAGTGACAAATCCAAACGACACTATCAGATAAATTTTACATCTCTTTCACTTAATTTTTTTAATTTCCATTCATGTTTAGAAGTTCTTCTGATTTAGATTTTTTGTAATGAAACTTAGCTACTCGAAAAAATTGCATTTTTATTTTACCGGGGTCCTATTTTAAATAGAGAGTCGAGTCTCCTATTTCATAAGAACAGCCCTAACACTTGTAACCAACAATTTCGCTCTATTAATTACAAAATTTAATATTTATTTCTCTTATTTTATTCTTCTTTTTGTTGGGTTCAACCATATCTCTAAAGAAATATTATAGCTAGATGTAAAAGCAAAAAGAAAAGATATATTTTTGAGTAGTTATAAATGGACATCTCTAATTTTCATAAACGAATTCAACGTATCATTTTCTCTCTAATCAGGCGAAGGACCCCAATTGTAGATGGTCTTAGTTTCCTATCCTAACACTCTTGTATGCATTTTTAGTGTTGGTTATCTTCTTGAAATAAGGCCATTTAATGTCAAACATAGCAAAATGCAATTAAACGCTGGTTGTCGTGGTCCTTAAATATTTTGACGCAAAATGCAGCAATTGCTCTTGGTAGGGGAAGGACTCCATTGTAGACGGTACGGAACAAGTTTGTCCTCAAAACAGCCTGCCAAGTACCAATTAGTAATGACTCGTATATACTGAACTGAGTAACGTTTCATATGGCGGAGAGTGGGTGAATGCAGCAAGGATTCCCGGTGGAACTACGACAACCGTGGTGGAGCGCACAATGGTGTTACTTGCAAGTACTCCAATGTCTTAGTTAGCGATCAATCTTAACGAAAATAAAGCATATAAAAATGACAAATGTACATTGGCTCTAATGCAATCTGCTATATACAGGCACACCGGTCGAGCATTTTGGTGGGAAAACGTTAAGCGATTAACCACTTGGAGTGTTGTGCTGCGCAACATCTGGCGCTATTGATCAAACAGACTATTCTTGGTCAGGATTTGTGTCATGTCTTCATAGAATGGGCCGGTGTTTGATCTTTGAGTTGAGGTTACTTGTTCCAAGCCGGAACACATACAATGTTGTTGTGAAATACTTGTTCGATATCACACCAATGAAAACAAAGATGTGTGGAGCAAAAGAGTAGTGGTAATCCTAGGTCAAAGTGTCTTCAAGCAACAACACACACAAGAGCTAAAACAATGACACAAACACTAACCAAGCATAAAGATAAGCAAGCTTAAAAGGAAGTAAACAAACACACACAAGATGGTAACTCAGTTCGGTCCAATATGACCTACTCTGGAGGAGAGAGCAGCTCTCCAATCCACTATGAGAAGATGTTACAAGAGGTTACAAGAAATCAGCCTTATACCTAATCTCTACCCTTTGTTTCCCTCACCACTCTCATATGAATCTTACTAGAGAATACACAAAGGTAGCTTTAGATCCTTCCAATGATGTAATCTCACTACCCAAGGTGATTACAATGTTTATCCCAACCCTAGAGACCCCCTTACAAAGATACTCAACCCTCAAGTTCCCCCCTTTGTAAACTCTAGGCCTCTAGATTCAGCTCTCTTCAAAAAAGCCTACAGAATCCACTTAAATACTAGTCACAGCAGTCCAAAATCGTGTCACGATTTTGACCAATCGTGGCGCGATTGCCTCTGAACACCCGTTGTGACCAGTCCTTTTCAAGGAAACTTGGTGAGGAAGCTGTTGAATCGTGTCACGATTTCCCAAATCGTATCACGATTTTCCATCTCAATAAGCCATGCTCCCTGCCAATCCAATCGTGTCACGATGCCCAGAATCGTGACACGATTTCAGGGTTTCCTGAATTCTCAATTTGAAGCCAATATACAACAAATGTAATATTTCAAGTCAAAACCACAGGAAAATTCCAGAATCTGTAATCTAAACAATTATGATAAAATTTCAACTTCGAAACATATTAGAGTATAAGAGGCATACACAAGGATTACAAAAAAGATTGTTCTCAAGAATTGTTTAAAAATGTTTGCCACTTTAAAAGGGCAAAGCAAAGGACTGTTCTAACTTCTAAGGGTCGTGTTAGCCATGAGTTTCATTTGAGAGAACAGCATAACTCTAGCAATTGCTCACTTTCCCTTGTGAACTTAAAACAGTTACTGCTTCGACTCATTGACTGTTTTAGTTTTCCCCCTAAAACACACATGAGAGGAGGTAGCATACATTGTTATTTTTAAGTCATTTTAATGTCATTGTGATTGCAGAAATTTAGGGGAGCTTCTGAAAATATGAAACAGAAAACATAATATTGATCAAACTAAGAATATCTATGACATTATTTCAGATACCAAAAATATATGGAGAAGAGCATTTTCATAAGAAAAAAAAATTGCCCTTTGTTCAATATTTGGAGAACAGCATTTTCAGATACACTCAAATGAAGCAGCTTTCTATAAATAACCTCCTTCTTGGGTAGGGGGTGGACTTTCAGGTTGAGAGAGTTGGTGCTGTGCTGCACTTTCAGCTTGGTTCTCAGATGATGGCCGATTCTCTATATCAAGCTGCCTTACATTTTCTATCATCTTTACAATTTCTGACATCATAGGTCTTTGATCAGGCATCCTTGCAACACATGACATGGCTATCTGTAACATCTCTACCATCTCTTCTTCTATATTAGGACATCGCATAAGCTCTAAGTCAAATACTTCAGCTGTCCACTCCTCTCTCACGACTGAATGAACCCATCTCACAAGGTGGACAATCTCATCCCCTCTAGTTGTGTGAATAGGTGATTTACCGGTTAAAAGCTCTAGTAACACCACACCAAAGCTATAAACATCTGAAGGCTGTGTAGCTTTCCTGGTGTCTGTAACTTCTGGTGCTCGGTATCCGGATGCTCGTGAGATGGGCTGGACGACTGAGCTCATTATGGTTGCCAAGCCAAGATCAGATACACATCCGTATTGCTTAGTGTTAAGAAAGATATTTGAGGATTTGACATTGCCATGTACAAGTTTTCCACCATTTTCGGAATGGATACGAGCAAGGCCTCGTGCAGCACCTAAAGCTAGTTTGATCCGAGTATTCCAATCTAAAGCCACCCTGTCCTCTCCTCTTTTACCTGAAATTTTCAAAAAGCAATAAGGTTTATGCATAGAAGGATAATATAGTTGTAAGATGTGTAGTAGTATACTAAAGTAAAATATTCAAGACAGATTGTTTCCGATTAAGTAATCATTTCGTTAATTTGATCTTGCCGCATCATCCTCTAGGCATGAGTTTCCAACATGCTTGCAATGCATTAATACTCTTCACAGAGAGAAACAAAATATATTTTACTAATAGAAAATGATCAGCCCTCCAGAGAGAAACAAAATATGTTTTTCGCATACGAACTTGCAAGATAGCCTAACAACTAAATTCCAAAATCCTAATCTTATACCATCTACTCAATTTCCTCATATCTGATGATACAGTCAAAGTCAAGAAGCAACAAACGACATCAATGCACAAAAAATAAAACCCAAGATTTTAAACAATTGAGTATCAATAATAATTTTAAGAGCAATTTGAAAGGAAAAACAAGATCAAATTTATGCCTCATACCATGCAACAAAGCAGAGATGCTACCCTGACTGAAATAGTCATAGACAACCAGTTTCTCATCTTTGGAATAGTAATATGCCTTTAGCTCAACCACATTCTCATGTTTAAGACTTCCAACAATATCCATGTGTTGCTCAAAATCCTTCTTCCCAACAGCTACCTCCTTTAACCTCTTCACAACAACTGTGGTTGCATCCTCGAGTACCGCCTTGTACGCAGCACCAAATGTTCCTTTACCAAGTACCTCAGCAGAAGCCCTTAATAAATCCTCCAAATCAAAAGCATAGTTACATCCCTCAAAGAAAAAAAGTTTATTGTTTGCATCTTGGTTTCTTGAGACCACTTTTTCAGGAGACATTTTTCCTCCTTTCTCCAACTTGCCAACAAAAACATCTCCATCCTTCTTTTTAGAACACAACACAAAGATAAAAACAATGAATGCTGCAAGGCATAAAAAACTACCAACAACAATAATTCCCAACATTACTGTTCCACTAATCCTTCCATGTTTCTCAGATTTAGAACAATGTTTCGAACACGGTAGAGTTACCGGAGACAATGTACCAATAGAAACATTGTTTCCAATAAATGCTGACTTAGGAAACCTTTGAAGAGAAACAGGAACAACACCTTGTAAATTGTTGTTAGACAAATTCAATTGTTTCAACAATGGCAAGTTTATATCAGGAATTTCACCTGAAAGCGCATTGTTTGCGAGATTCAAATAAGCAAGGTGACTCAAATTGGACAGAGATAAAGGAATTTCACCAATGAAACGGTTATTAGACAAATTAACAACAGATAAATTCTTCCAAACAGCAAAATCTGGCAATGGACCTATGATATTGTTGGATCTAAGGCTCAATTTTTGCAACCCTTTGATTTTACTAATTGTATTAGCAGGAATTGTACCATTAAATCCAAACCCCGGTAATCGAATCGCGATGATTTGTGACCTATCTTCACTACAAGTTACACCATTCCAACTAGTACAAATTGAAGAATTAACATTCCAATTCAAAGGCTTAAAAGGTGGTAATTTTTGAACAAACTCTAACAATGCATTTTTGTCTTCAACAGGTTCAGCATTTCCTAGATATACTAACGAACCAATCAAGTAAACTGAAAACAGAAAAATGTTTGGAACAAAATAACCCATTTTTGTCTTCAACAGGTTCTGCTACACCAAACACAAAGAAACAAGATTAGTGTTTGAAACTGTTAAAAACAAAAAACAAAAAGACACGAACTTACCTAATGGAGAAAAAGAAAAGATGAAAAATTGAAAATGAGAAAGTTGTGGCACAATGTCAACGAAAAAAGTGTGTGTTATTTAAGGTGTAAAAAGCATGATGTTGTAGTTGCTATCAGGTGGTAAGTTATTAATGTTTTTCCTAACTTATTTAATGTAGATCTGACCAAAGAATGTAGTGTAATCTATCTACTACTCCATAAAGTAGGGAACTAATAATGGTAATAAGCGTTATGATTATGAAAATGAAATGAAGGAAGGTAGGGGAAAACGTACATTATGATTAATGTGAAATCATGGTGATAGGTGAAAAATGGGATCCAATGCTAAGGTAAGTGTAACAGTGAATAGAATAATAGTGTTAGCTAGGTTGGGTTGGAGATTATTGGAGGTGAAAACACGAGTTTTTAACCGTTCATTCATTACCTCAACGGTGGTGTATGAAATGTGAGTGAGTGACAGTACAATGCCATGTGATGAGTGAAATGAAATGAGAGAGTCAAATTTAACTGTTTACCTGTGACAGTGATAGGAGAACCGTTCATTCATCATTAATTGACTTAAAACAAAATGATTGCACTACTATTTTTGTTCGTACTTTATTATAAGTCATTTTACTTTACTGATTTTAGACTAGAAAATGTTAAGCGTGTGTTTGGTTATATGATGGGTAGAATTGATTTTGGGGTTGCACTTAGTTGACTTAGAATTGATTTTCTAGAAATGATTTTGGTTAAAACTGATTCTGACTAAAAGCGATTTGTGTTTGGATATATTTTTGTAAAAGTGAGTTGAACAATAAATTAGTGAGTGAAAATCAATTCTAGAATCAAAAACTACAGATCATAGCTTCAAGTAGAATCAATTCTACTTGACAGCAACCAGATATGTCAAAATCAATTCTACACCTCCAGAATCAATTTTGGACCCTTTTGAAATGGAATCAAACATACAATAACTAGTGTTCGATGCAATAGTTAAAGAAGCAAATATAGTATAAAAAAAAGTAGTCAAACACTTATAAAGTATAAAAAAAAAAGTGTTCATTTTAATTAAAAACTTTCTTTTTTTTTCCTTAACTAGTGTCCCGGCTATCAAGACCCTAGAAGCGTGTAAGCACTAGAAATGTTCTTTTTTTACATAAAATTTTAGTTTTAGCTATTTTATATCATGGACTAGATTCTATTTTGAATATGTTACTACTTGTTGGTTCGCCTTGCCTTACACGTTTAAAATAGTGCGATCATGGGGCAGGTTGGCCCGTCAGACCTAATTTGTTTTTTGTTTAATTAAAAACTCTTCTCTTCTTTTTATTTGTATTGTAAGTCACGATAAGTTTTTCAATTTTCTTTATTTAGCTCATAGATTACTTAGAAGAAACTTATTTATCTAAATCATTTGGTTTCATAATTTTAGCCTCATATTTCTAATAGTTTATGAAAGGCAAGAGGAGCTTCCGGAACAAATCCTGTGCATTGTTGAATAAATTTGACAAGTTAACCATGACCAAATAAAATTCCTACCATTGTACGTAGCTCTTGATGATAATTGGTTCATATAGGTTAATCAATAATCCATGAATGGAGAATGAGAAAACAAGACAAAGGAGTATATGTAGGAGTTGGGCTCCTGTCAAATCATTCTTTTTTTTCCTTTTTTAAAGTTAACTACAACAATTTCATCCACATGACTTGGATGTTTACATTAAATGCAAAGCATGCATAAAGAGAAAGAAAAAAAAATCTTCATAGTCATAATATTTCCTAAGTTAACCTCATATACATCACTAATATGTGTATATACTTGAAAAGTGGTTGATCTTGAACAACAACACATGCTCCTCTTCTTATTGATATTGCTCATGATTTTTAGGCTTCAAAAGATTTGCTAAAACAATAACCAATGCTTGATGGTTTATTTGCTAAAACAATGACCAATGCTTGATGGTTTATTTATGTTAGTATTTTCTTTCAAACTGCACATTGAAGTCATGTAGAAGGAACAACAGAGAGCTCCAAGCGACCGGTCCATTCTTCTCCCGGTTTTAAGGTTATCGGCTTTCCAACTGCTGCACCATCCACGCAGAGCATTTGCTTGTACTCTTCATCCCCAAAATCCACTATTGACTTTGATTTTTTCTCCCAGGGATTCCAAACAACTATTCAATGTCAAAATTGACATGGATGGTTAGTTTTAGTTATCTTTCATGTTTGTATAATGAAATAATATAAGTTTTCCCAATTATAGTACTTAGATTTTGAGTCAGGAAATGTCATTTGTTTAGAATGAAAGACACATACCAACATCTGGAAGACCTTCCTTTCGTATCACAAATGTTCGCTTCCTCTCATGATCTAGAACGGCTACCATACTGCTAGAATCAAGATAAACTCGATCCACCTAACACAAATAAGACATTAGCATGTTGGTAAAATTTCAAGGTTTGCAGACTTGGTAAATATAAGGATGGGCTTGAATTAAAATCATCAATTTCCTCACCTCAGATTCAAATGTTAAAGCATCTCCTTGTTCTGTGAAGCGTTCCTTCTGGTATAGGTTATCCAGATAGTCAAGAGTCTCCAACCCTTCTACCCTCACTTCACTGTCAATAATCGGCAAAAGTCAAGGTTAACATAAGAACTTATATGCTAGTTCAAATTTTTGCAACTTTATAAAATTTAAAAACGAACAAAAGGACTTGTGAAAAGAAATTAATCTTTCAGAACAGATTGATTCCTTGATAAAATAATTGATCGTGATCTTATCTTGAAAGTGTTGGAATAGCATACAAACCTGATATCAGATATGGAGAAATATGTATGAAATGCAAAGGAGAAACTGAAAGGCTTGCCATTGACATTCCGGATGCGAGATATCATATTCAGACGGCCGTCTGCTGTCAAACAGACCCTTAGGCGAAACTCGAAGCTGAATAAATAATTTAGTACATAAAATATTGTCATCCAACAATCATAATTCTCAAGATACATGAAATATACATGTTACTATACAAGAACTGAGGTATCTAGCTACATGCTTTTGGGATTTCTACTTTCTTGGATGTGATTCATTTTTCTTTGTAAGGATTTTCAGGTCACTAGTCCTTTAATAGTTATGTATATTTAGCCTCTCAATTTATCTCAGTTATTCTTCTCAGGCCATCAAATTCAAAAGTAAAATGCTAGTTGTGATGTTAGTATAGTATGGAAGATAAAGCGCGTCGCACCTATGTGGCCATATCTTCATATCGTCTTCAGATGGTTTGAGCAGCAAGTCAATGCAAGCTTTTCCATTGGAATCGGTGGGAAGTGGTGGAGGATTTTGATCAATAACCCATATCTTATTCCTTGCAAATCCATGTTGCTCTAGCGTTCCACGGTTTCCAAACTAAAAAATCAAACCAACCAACCTTGTTATCTATCTATCTATATACATTTGTGTAATTCAGGTGTTAAATAAATAGTACTACTATCTAAAATCTAAAATTACCTGTGGAAAACAGATTGGAATTCCTCCTCGTACTGGTTTTGGAGGAGTATAGACGGCCTAATTGGAAAGAGAGAAAAATGTCTTAAAAATTTGTTACATTTTACAAACAAAATTAAGGTTAATTGCTAATATTGTTGAGAAATGACCTATGAATCACTATCAAATATATCAGACACGACACCAATATTGTTGGGTCAACAGGGGAGCTTGGGACCGTCCACATCGAGGCTAGAGCAACCGCATAAGCAAGAGAGACACCACACTCTTACCCAAAACCTTAAGGCAATGGGTTTATGGGTCCTCTCACTTATAAAGGTGTTCAACCTTTACTTTTCTATCCGATGTGGGGCATATAACTCACACTTGCACACAACAGATATTGACACAATACCAATAATAAAAGTGACCGAACATGCCTTTAATCCGAAGTGTCGGTATTACATAGGAAATATCTGGCATGAAAAAACCTCATTTACCTTGGTACTAGTGAACAATAACTCTTCACCACGTTCTGTTTTCCATGAAAGAACTTGCCCTCCATGCAAGCTAACCTGAAAAAATCACACACACAACGCTAGCATCAATCAAATTCAAAAGGGTAGATGAGATAGTTGAAATTGAAATTGAAAGAGTTAAGAAAATGTAACCGTTGCTGAAGCTCCTCGAACGTTTCGAAGAACAACTTGTTCTATTCCATTTTTGTCCTTGATAACTTCAACTGATGTTATTTTATGATCACTTTCAGCTCCAGAATGATTCATCTCAAAAATCTACTTTGAGAGTAACAATTCAAGGAAAAACAAGAAACTGTATCTCTACTTTTTCCTCTGTTTCTAAATTCTAAGTAATGGACACCAAAAACTGATTTATCAGAAGTTAAGAAAACAAACTTTAATGTGACAGAATTGGTTCAGCAGATGAAAAATCACAAGCTTTCCATGACAACTTTCTTGTGACAAACAAAGTTTTTTCGTGAAGATTGAAAATGGAAGGCTAATTTCTTCCAACTATATGTGATCTAGAAATAAAGATTGTGTAACTGTTTATCTTTTTACTAAGCCAAAATCAAGATATACAAAGAGCTATATATTTTCGGCACCGTTAGGCCTAATAATTCAGTTATTATCTGTAACAGTAACAGAAACAAATATGAAAATCTTATTGAAAAGGGAAGAAATAAAATTGATAGTTACAACTCAAGAGTCAAGAACAAAATATTGAGGATAAAATGGTGTCTTGTCGATTTTTTGTAGTTGAGGTGAGCATGTCTTTTTAATTTTAATTTTAATGTGGACCGATTTTGAAGAAGATTTAATGAAATGGGCCAGCTAAAAGAAACAGTCACATAATAATGAAGGTATCATAAACTCGTTGATCCTTAGACGGAGAAAATATGTGATCAATAACTAAGCGGCAAAGGATTTATGGTATGTGTTAAATTTGAATTGAATGGTTTGGACTTTCAACGCATATTGTGGAATTTAATATGAAAATTGTTACTTTGGTCAAAAAAATAATAATATGAACATGTGACTCAGCAAGCAAGCAATACCAGAATAAACGACCCAGTTGACAGTTCAGAATTGTGCTCTTTCAAACCCTTCAAGCGGTTAAAAGTTAGACATACGAGTCTTTAAACCTTTAAATGGAGGAAGACTTGGTGGATTTTGGACCTTTCATTTCAAGGTCAACAAGGCCTGCTATCAATGTTGTGCTGGGACTGGGAGAGAGACAATAGATAGATAAGATAATCTGCAAACCGTTAGTTAGGGGTCACACAACACTCAAAAGGGACAAAGACAAACCATGTCATACAAATTTAACTGTCTTTTTTTATATAAAGAAATTAATTGAATTAAACTATGATAATTTGTGTCTCTTAGCTACCATTTACACAAAAAAAATTAAGATAGACTCTTATTAAGGATTTACAAAATTTAATTTAATCTAATGGACTCTTCTTAGTATATAACTAAGTTTTTTTATTAGTTTATACGGTATATTTAAGAAAAATGAAGTTTATATTTATTTGAGTTCTTTTGTCCTTTTGTTCTGCACATATATGACTTCTTATTTTATTCTCCTAGTGCGATGAGTGATTATTATATATATAGCTTTTTATTTATTATTTTCAAATATTGTTTGTTAATTTTCTTTTTAAACCATCAATTCCCATGGAAAAAAATTGAATTTAGTTAACCCATAAATTTCAATAAAAAGAGTCTTGATAATCCAAAATTTGACCACAATTCGTTATTAAATGGAGTCTTAAACATCTGAGCTCAATCATTTTATTATATTGCTCGTTAAATTTGAGCATAGTTGTTTCAATTTTTTTAGTTTATATGTTAATTTTTAAAATATATGGTAACGAAGTAGGTAAAATACATACATTATTTAATTTTTTTAGTTACTTTTCTCTCTATATCACATCAACAGTTATAAATGATATATTTTTATGAGTAGTGATATTTAAACAACCATTTGATACAACTTTTGTAACAACTTCTTTTCTCTCTCTTTTCATTGGTCAAAAACAATGGAGAGAAAAAAGAAGAGAGAGAATAAAAGAATAATGTAAGTATCAAAGAGAAAGTTGTCACAAAGTGGTTGTACAAATATCATTTCTCTATTTTTATACAGTCTTGAACATGGTTATTAACTTTGGTTGTTTAACGTCTAAAAAATAGTAGTTCACTTGCCAAAAAATTAAGAATGTCGAAAACTTGTACTCCTCATGAACCATGACGCGAGTTTGAAGTTAGAAATAAGAGAAGCAATGCATAGAGCGGTGATACCTTATCCATCAAAATAGTCGGTGCACTAGTTTATATCAAAAAACATGAATGAGATTCCCCTAAAGAAAAACATGAATGAGATTGTCAACAACAAAAGAAAACGTGAATTAATTATATCAGAGCTGGAAAATAAAGAATGAATTATTAAAATCATTTTATTATATGATTGCATGCAACTAGAACTATTAAATCTTTAAACGAAAACTTATCTTCAGAGTCCGACAGCGCCGGCCATTTTAGACAAAATTATGTAACATTATTTTATCTAAAATAATATCTTAAGAAAAGACAAAATAATATGCCAAATGGTTAAAATAATTAAGGTGTGACTTTCTACTAGGCTAATTTTGTAGACATATATCAACACAACGTAATTCATTTATTTTAGATGTCGAGATAAATGAGCTCTCACTAAAAAAAAACAAGGAAGTTTTGGACTCACCTCAAACTTTATAAATTATTATAATTAATATTAATTAATCTAATATCATTTGCACATAAAAATTGAACAACAAAGATAGATATAAGTAAAGGTGCAATCTAAGAAAATGGTTATTGTTAGGACTTGGAGCAGTCTTTTATAATTGTTTTCATTTGCAGACTGAAGCGTAGGGAACACTGTCCTTATAATAGTAGCTTTTTGAGGAACTTCCCGGAAGTTGCTTCCAATCCAACAGCTTTTGTCTTTATAATTTACGATGGAATTACCTTTTCCTTAACTTATAACTAATGATAAAAAGTCAGAGCGTACAAATGTTGAATCCTGCTCGTGGAATTTTTATTATCTTTTACAAGCTATTAAATGATAATGAGATTTTATGAAGAAACATTTGAAACTTCGCAAAAATACTGTTCCGAATGCAAAAGCCTGGGAAGATAGCTTATCGGAAGCGATAACTTCTGATAGACTATTTCCAAATAAAAAGAGTAAAAAATAGCTTATCGGAAATTATCTTCCGATAGAAACCGGCTTCAGAGCAACACTTGAGAGAGCAATTTTCAAATGTTTCAGCTTAAAACATTCCTTATAGAGTACACCAAAGGGAAGGGAGCACAATCCAGTTGGTTTGAGTTTTCTAAACTTGCTAGAACATTCACAAAACATGCAACCCACATCAGCAGCGTGAAAATAAATAGCAGTTTGAGAAATGATACTTATGGTAGTAAAGAAAGTGTTGGGGCTCTTGTAAAATGAGCAATTCACTTTGAAGTTCTAAACTCACATTAGATAGTAAACTAAGTGATATTAATCACTAATGAACAAATTTATAATTGATACTGCATGTAAACAACTTCGAAAAGACCAACTTTAGCTGATATCATTTTGCTATTCAAAGAAGAAGAAAATGAACCAACCAAACGAGACCTGAAGGTCTCAGTGACAAAAGGGTTTATAAAAATTTGTCTATAAAAAAAGGGGGAGCTGCATCATACCCTACAACATAGATTGCCTAAGAATCGCAAATCTAAAATGAAGAATGAATTCAACATGAAAATCTCAACTCTTCTCTTTCACAAAAGAAATCTCAACTCTAGTAGTAATTTTTTTTTAAGTTATTCTAACAAATACTTTAATAATCTCATGGGGAAAATGTTAGTTTAATGGCCAAGAGCAATTTATATTACATGATTCAATGGGGGAAGGATCAGTTCTCAAAATCAGACAAACACAGTGTCAATTTCTCAATATCTTTGAACAATCCCAAAAAGTATGTATGTGAGTATCTAACTATCTATTGTCACAAAGGCAGAGCTCATAACCAACAGTCTCTGGTCTTCAACTCGAAGAATCAACGTCTGGCTGAAAAGTTATATGGGGGAGGAAAATCACCTGAAGGAAAAACAATGATGGTCCAAGTAACAGGTTTCTGTTTCCTATACATCCTTCATATATCACTCAAATTGTGGGTGTCAACTGACAAGTTGTCATACTGATGCACAAATTGCCCCTGAAAGATGGGAAAAAAACTATAACACAACCAATTTAATTAATTTCAATAGAACTGTGGAAACGGCAAAAACTAATCACCATTTGTTTAATTGTTGTGATCATGTCAGCCTTAGCTTACTTAAACTGAATTCATTTAAAACAATCTGATTTAAAAAATCCAATCGCAAATTTGTAATAATAGTGATATCCCAGAAAAACAAGGACGCGTGTAATTTGAGAATATGTTAAGGATTGCAATTTTATTAAAAAGGATAAAATGCAATTTTTTTATTACTTTTAGTAAAAAAATAAAATAATCAGTTTCTATATAAACTTTTTTGAAACAAAAATTAAATTAAAAACAATATGACACCTCTATATTTAATGAAAATACAAAACAAAATATCAAATAATTTCTTCTCATATTAAATGTCTTAGTTTATCTTTTGCTACCAAAAAACTATCATATGTCTTAAAACTTTAAATTGGACAGATAAGATCCTAACACCTAATCATATAGTAAGGGGGTGGAAAGAAAGAGACCTGTAGACCAGGATGAGCAGCAACACTTATTTTCATCAATGTGCATCACGTCCAGCCCAATAAACCACGATCCGGTGCTTACATCATCATGTGCATATGTACGAAGAATAAATCTGCGGAGCAAACATATAATTTTATTAGGTATTACAACTATTTTTAACACAATTTCAAAACAAATAGAAAAACCATAGGAAAAAAAGGACACAACACTATACCTATTTATTGAAATAAACTGAGCCAATGCTTTTGAAATGGCATAGACCTCACCCGAAGCATGTCGAAAGTACCTATACATATCAGACAAACACTAATATATGAATGCTATCATAGAAAGGCCAGATAGAGAGAAGCAAAATTATGGATGTAGCAGTATAGCACCACGCTCTTGAGAGTAACTTTAGAGTGTAAGAAAAAGTTAAGCAAAAAATTGACCAATATTTACGAAAACTGACTTTTTATTCAGAAAACAAATCAAATTTATTAATCATTATTTATCAAAATTCTATTGCTGCTCAAGCTCATCAAAAAATTCATACCATGTGAATGAAACATCTTTTGATAAGGCATTATACTCAAACTATCAGTAGATCGAGTAATTTTCCTAAAGATGAATTTTGAGAGATTGTATCATATAGACTGGCGCGCTAAATTAAAAACAATTTGGCAATTCTTCTCAAATAAAAAAATGGCTATGGTAGTATCATAGAAAAGGACAGTTTTAGCTTTATTATCAACAGTCCACCATAAGCAAAAGTCCTGTCAACTAATCTTGATAATTTTAAAAAAAAAAAAAAAAAAAAAAAAAATAAATAAAAAAA